>Ga0154020_10000333_pt1 | contig 56937 bp, 57 predicted proteins | sample Klosneuvirus_201_FD_109709 | JGI IMG/M metagenome (GOLD analysis project Ga0154020, IMG submission 109709) | Active sludge microbial communities from wastewater, Klosterneuburg, Austria - Klosneuvirus_20160825_MG | ecosystem: Engineered > WWTP > Aerobic digester > Activated sludge | place... | reverse complement strand
TTGGGCGCGGGCTTGCGGGCCGCTCGCTTCGCGAGGGCCTTGGCCGGTGCCTTGCCGGTCGCCTTCTTGACGGGCTTGACTGGCTTGGCAGGCTTGCGGGCCCCGGCGCGCGCCGATTTGGCAGCCGGCCTGGCAGGCGACTTGGCGGCGGGCTTGGCCGACGCGGAGCGGGCTTTGGTCTTGGGGGCCTTTGACGCGGGCTTTTTGGACGGGGGCATTGGGCACAAGCGTAGGCCCGGCCCCCTCCGCCCCGGGTACACTGGGGCTCTGACCACCCCATGCGCACCGCGTCCGCGACCATCCCGTCTCCCGTCGGATCGCTCCTCGCTACCGCCACGGACGAGGGGCTGACCTCGCTCCGGTTCGACGCCGCGGCCGAGGTCCACGAAGCACACCCGGTGCTGGAAGTCGCCCGCGAGGAACTCGACGCGTATTTCCGGGGCGAGCTGCGGGACTTCACGGTGCCTGTCGCGCAGACCGGCACACCCTTTCAGCGCCGCGTGTGGGATGAACTCCGCCGGATCCCGTTCGGACTCACGATCTCCTACGCCCAGCTCGCGACCCGCGTGGGCAACCCGGCGGCGGTCCGGGCCGTGGGCGGCGCGAACGGCGCCAACAACGTTCCGATCATCGTGCCCTGCCACCGGGTCATCGCGGCGGACGGCACGCTGGGAGGCTTCGGGGGCGGGCTCGACCGCAAGCGGAGGCTGCTGGCCCTGGAGCACTCCTCGCTGTTCAACCCGGCGGTACACTCGCGCCATGTCGCGCCTGCCCTTTGACCCAGCCAAGATGCAGGGCAACGCCCCAATCCCGCCCGGCCGGCGCGGCGGGGGCGAGGGGGGCGATGGTGGCGACGCCGCGCTCACGGTCTCGCAGCTCGCGGCCCGAATCGACGCCTCGGTGCGGACCGCGACCCCATCGAGCGTACGGGTCGCGGGCGAAGTCTCCGGGTTCTCCGACCGCACGCACTGGTACTTTTCGCTGAAGGACGAAGAGGCGGTGATCTCCTGCGTGATGTGGGGGTCGGTGGCGAAGCGTGCCGGCTTCACGCCCGCGCACGGGCAGCAGGTGGTCTGCCGCGGACGCGTGGAGTTCTACACCCCGGGCGGGCGCGTCTCGTTTGTCGTGGAGAAGATCGAGCCCGTGGGTGAGGGAGCGCGGGAGCAGGCGCTGCGCCGGCTGATCGAAGAGGTGCGGGCCCTCGGATGGCTGGACCCGGCCCGCAAACGGGTCCTGCCCGCGATGCCCCGGCGTCTGGGGGTCGTCACGAGCATCCAGGGGGCCGCGTGGCAGGACGTGATCGCGACGGCGAGGAAGCGATGCCCCGGCGTCTCTCTGCTGGTGCTCGACGTGAGGGTGCAGGGCGAAGCCGCCGCGGGTGAGGTCGCCGCGGGCGTGCGGTACATGGGAACCCACGCGGGGTCGCTGGGGATTGACGCGCTGCTGGTGACCCGCGGTGGGGGCTCGGCGGAGGACCTGTGGGCCTTCAACGACCGTGAGATCGCCCGCGCGATCGTGGAGTGCCCCGTGCCGGTGGTCGCCGCCATCGGCCACGAGACGGACACGTCGCTCGCGGAACTGGTGGCGGACGAACGGGCGGCAACGCCGACGCAGGCGGCGATGAGGCTGATTCCGGACGCCCGCTCGCTCGCAAGGCAGGTGGATTCTGTGCTGCTCCGCGCCCGCAGCGCGGGGGCCGGTGCGTTGAGGGACTCCACAAGGCGTGCCGCCGACGCCCGGCGGGCGCTTCGCGCCGCGCACGCCTCGCTCCTGTCGGCTCGACGGGGCGACCTGGCCCGCCTGGCCGAGCGACTGTCGCACGCCAGCCCAAGGGCCGTGCACGCCCGCACGCTCGCACGGGTCGAGGGCTCCATGGCCCGCCTGCACGCCGGTGCGCGGCGGAAGGCGGCGGACCCGACGCCGCACGACCTGCTGCGCCGGGCCGAGCGGGGCGTACGGACCTCGCTGACGACGGGCCGGCAGCGTCACATCGGCGCCCTGGACCGCCTCGAAGCCCTGAGCCCCCTCGCGGTGCTCGAACGCGGGTACTCCCTCACAACCAGCACGGAAGGGCGCGTCGTGACCACGCCCAAGGACGCCCCCCCGGGCTCGGTGCTGGTGACGAGGCTCCGCGAAGGCAGCCTCACTTCGATCGTCTCGCGGGACGCCATGACCCCGCCAGCACCCCAGGCGCCTCCTCCACCGCGCCCCGGGCGAACCCGCCGCCCGCGCCCCGACACGGGCCCGGGCCTGTTCGGGCCCTGACCCGGCTTTGCTGGCGTGAGGCGGTGCGTACGCTCGGTCCATGGCCAGCCCCGAACACGCGAACCCGGACACACTCTCGTACGAGCAGGCAGTGGCGCGGCTCGAGGCGATCGTGGACCGGATCGAGTCCGGCGAGATCGGGCTGGATGAGTCCATGGCCCTCTACGAAGAGGGCGTGCGGCTCGGGAAACGGTGCAAGGAGGCACTGCTCGCCGCGGAACAGCGCATCGAGGTGCTCTCACGCGAGACCGCGGGGCTGGAGGCGGGGCAAAAGTCCAGCACCCTGCCTAGCACGGACGACAAGAGGACCTAGATGGGCTGCACCTGCCTCGCGTGGAACCAGGCCGACCTCATTCTCTGGCTCACCCCGATCGTGCTCGCGGGGTGGGTGTTCGCGTTCGGGGCGTGCGTGGGCTCGCTCCTCAACGTGCTGGTCTATCGCCTGCCCCTGGGCCTGGATGTCGTCAGCCCGACCTCCCGCTGCCCCTCCTGCGAGACCAAACTCACCTGGCGTGAGAACATCCCGATCTTCGGCTGGCTCATGCTCCGGGGCCGATGCCGCTTCTGCCACTCGGCGATTTCCTCCGAGTACCCGATCGTCGAAACCTGCACCGCGCTCCTGTGGGTGGCGGTCTGGGCGGTGCTTTACGCGGACAACGGCAGGTTCCTGGGAATCCCGGTCGGAGCCATGACCCCGGAGTGGGCGGCGTCCGGGTTTCGCCACACCTGGCCGATGTTCATTGCGGTCCTCGGGCTGTTCTCGTGCCTCATCGCGGTCACCCTCATCGACGCCCGAACCTTCCACATTCCCATGTCCCTGGTGGTCTTTCCGGTCGTCCTCGGGCTGGCGTGCCATGCGGGATGGGCGGCGTTTCACGGGCCACTGCACCCCGCCCCGCGTGGCTGGGAGTGGAGCCTGCCGACTCCCGGCGTCCACGGCTGGCAGTGGGTCGGCATGGCCCTGGGGGGTGCGGTCGGGCTGGGCATCTCCGTGGCCTTGCTCCGGTTCGGCGTCATCAAGCGGTCGTTTGCTGACTATGAGCAGTGGCTCGAAAGCCACCAGGCGTCGCCAGAGGGTGCCACGCCCGAGTCCAGCCCGGGCGGCACTCCAGAAGCCGACCACGCGGGAGACTCCCCCGAAATGTGGGTGCAGTACCCCCACGCAAGACGGGAGATGATCCGCGAACTCGTCTTCCTGGGCCCGTGCATAGGCCTGGCCATGCTCGGAGCGGCCCTGGCCCTCCGGCTCGCCGGCCCCTGGACGCCCGACATGCTCACCGGGGAGATGCTCCCCGGTGCGCAGGTTCCCCACTGGCTTTCGGTGCTCTGCGGGGTGCTGCTGGGCTATCTCATCGGGGGCGGGCTGGTCTGGGCGATGCGGATCTTCGGCAGCCTGGCGTTCGGCAAGGAGGCACTCGGGCTGGGGGACGTGCACCTGATGGCGGCGGTCGGGGCGTGCCTGGGGTGGATCGACGCGACGCTGGGCTTCTTCGGGGCCGCGTTCGTGGGCATGGTGTGGGCGATTGTGGGGAAGATGGCGTCGGGAAAGCTCCAGCGGCACATGCCGTTCGGGCCCTATCTGGCGATTGCGACGGTGCTGGTCTGGTTCACCAAGCCCTGGATCGAGCACCTGATGAACCTGGTGGCGAAGGTCTCCCCCCCGATCAATCTGCCCTGAGCCCTGCTCTCCGCGGGCGGGGTGCTGTCGGTTGGGCACGAATCCTGGGGTGCGCAAGCCCAACGCACCGATACAGTTTCGCAGCGCGGACGTGGGTTCCGCACAGACAAAAGTCGGGAAGCGAGGGCTCTTCAATGGAAGGAACGAGCATGATTCGGCGCGGAGGGATCGTGGCAGCGGTGGTCTGCCTGGGCATCGGCGGCCTCCTCGGAGGCTGCAGCAAGAAGAACACTCAGCTCGAGCTGGCCCAGCAGGAGGCCGCGGAACTTCGGGAGAAGAACGTCGAGCTCGACACTCGCCTTCGCGAGAAGGACAACAAGATCGCGGAGCTCGAGGGCCGCATCCAGGCCACGCAGGCCTACCCGCAGCCGCAGCCCTATTCGGAGCCTCGCGGCGGCGGCTGGAACAACCCCAAGCCCTACACCGGGGGCGGGTCCAACGAGACCTTCACGGTCAGCGGGGATGTGCTCTTTGACTCCGGCCAGACCACGCTGAAGGCCGCGGCGAAGAAGGAACTGGACAAGATCGCCGGCAAGATCAGGAGCAACCACGCCGGTGCAACCGTGCGTGTCGAGGGGTACACCGACAGCGACCCGATCCGCAAGAGCAAGTGGGGCACGAACGAGGCGCTGAGCAAGGCCCGCGCCGACTCGGTCGCGAACTACCTTTCTTCGAAGGGCATCGGGAACGTGACCGCGGTGGGGATGGGCTCTGCCAACCCCAAGGGCACCAAGGCCGCCAGCCGTCGCGTCGAGATCGTGGTCATCCACTGAGACGCCACGCGAAGCGCGTTGATCCGAGCGGGCCCCACGCGGGGCCCGTTTTTTTTGATCGCCGCAAAACCCGCCGCATGCCCGCCCGCGAAGGTGTGGTGTCCGCGGGAAGCACCCCGCACGCCGAGGAGCGGACGCACGCCGCGTCCGCCGGCCACAACGAACCACAGGAGTCTGTCCCATGATCCGCACCAGCGTTTGCGCCGTCACTCTGTCCATGCTCGCCGGGTCCGCGTTCGCGCAGTGCGCCGGCACGCAGGCACAGGCCGATCAGACCCCCCGCCTGAGTGCCGCGTCGTTCACGCCCGAGCGTCGGGCGGGCACGGTGGTGGAGGTTGCCAAGAGCGCGGGCTCGTTCAAGACGCTCGTCGCCGCGATCGAGGCCGCGGGGCTCGCGGGCACGCTCTCCGGCGAGGGGCCCTTCACCGTCTTTGCCCCCACCGACGAGGCCTTCGCCAAGCTGCCCGAGGGCACCGTCGAGGCACTCCTGAAGCCTGAGAACAAGGCCAAGCTCGTCTCCATCCTCACCTACCACGTGGTCCCCGCCAACGTCCCCGCCAAGAGCGTGCGCACGATGCCGGCACCGACCGTGGGCGGCCAGCGGCTGGACGTCGTCGCCAAGGACGGCAAGGTCACGGTCGACGGCGCGAACGTCGTGAAGACCGACGTGATGGCCACCAACGGCGTGATCCACGTGATCGACCGCGTGCTGATGCCCGCAGACAAGAACCTGCTCCAGACTGCGACCGCCGCGGGCTCGTTCAAGACCCTCGCGATGCTCATCGAGAAGGCCGGGCTCACCGAGACGCTCTCGGGCCCGGGCCCCTTCACGGTCTTTGCCCCCACCAACGAGGCCTTCGCGAAGCTGCCCAAGGAGACGGTCGAGAGCCTGCTGAAGCCCGAGAACAAGGCGCAGCTCGCGAAGATTCTCACCTTCCACGTCGTGCCCGGGCGCACGTACTCCGACTCCGTCGCGTCCAAGGCCTGGCGGGCCTCCACCGTGCAGGGTGGGGAGTTGACCAGCAAGGAGAGCAAGGCCGGCTGGAGCGTCGCCGGCGCGGGCATCGCCGCCACGGACATCGATGCGTCCAACGGCGTCATCCACGTCATCGACACCGTGATGATGCCCAAGTAAGCGGTCCTGGCGTCATGACGGGCCGGGCAATCACCTTCCCGGAGGGCGGGCCTCAGCGGGCCCGCTCTTCACTTTCTTGCGGTTCAAGGGCTCAGTACGCGCGACCGGGCAACTCCGCAGCCGCCTGGCTGCGGTCAAACAGCCGATCCGTCTGGCTGATGGACTTTGGGACCGGCGCCCCGGCGCGGATCGCCTCGATGGCGTCGAACGCGGCGGGGCCCAGCAGCGGGTTGCACTCCATCACGCAGTTCAGCGTGCCCGCGACCATGGCCTCGAAGGCCTCTCGCCCGCCGTCGATCGACATGACAAGCACCTTCTCGCCCGGCGAGAGCCCTGCCTCCTGCAGCGCCTGGATGGCGCCCAGGGCCATGTCGTCGTTGTGGGCGTAGACGGCGGTGAAGGCGCCCTTCTCGGCGCGGATGATCCCCTCCATCACCTGCTTGCCCGTCACCTTCTTGAAATCACCCGACTGGCTCCGCAGGATGGTGACGCCCGGCGCCGTGGCGATGACTTCCTCAAACCCCTTCTTGCGGTCGATGGCGGGCCCGGAACCAACCGTGCCCTCCAGTTGCACAACCACCGCCTTCCCGCCGGTCTTCTCGATGAGCCATCGCGCCACGGCACGTCCGGCCTCGACATGGTCGCTCTGGATCAGCGTCGCGTAGTTCGCGGGGTCTGTCTCGACCGCGCGGTCGATCAGCACTACGGGAATCCCCGCGCGCTTCGCCTTCGCCAGCGGCGCATCCCAGCCCGTGCCCACCACCGGCGCCAGGATGATCGCGTCGACGTTCTGCGCGACGAACTGCTCGATCGCCTGCACCTGGTTCGCCTGCTTGCCCTGGCCGTCCGCGAACTTCAGTTGCACGCCCCGCTTCTTCGCCTCGGCAAGCACGGAGCCGGTCTCTGCTGCTCGCCACCCGCTCTCAGCCCCGATCTGCGAGAACCCAACCACAACCTGCTTCGTCGGTAGGGTCGTGCTCCCCACCGGGGCCGACTTCTCGCAGGCGAAGATCGCGGAGCCAAGACCGACGATCGCTGCAAGACGCATGAGACGCCGCATCACTGGGCCTCCTGAGATTCCGTCGCGGGCTGAGATGCCGTCGCGGGGCCCTGCTCGGCCTCCTGGGGCTGGGCGTGCGTGGACTCGGCCTGAGCGGGTTCGTCGTCGCGCGATCGGAGGTAGATCTGCCCGTCCACGCGGTCCTGCCTCACCCCGACGAGCCGCTTGCGGACCAGTTCCAGCAGCGCGAGAAAGAGGCCGAGCATCTCGTGTCGCTGGCGGCCCACGAAGAAAGAGGTGAACTCCACCTCGCGGGGCGTGTCGTCGTCACGCCGGATCTGCGTCAGGATGTCCTGCGCGTGCACCTCGATGGGCGTGTCGTCGTAGGTCACCTGGTGGTCGCCGAGCCGGTCGAAGTTGACGGACTCCGCGATGCGCTTGAACGCCTCCACCAGGTCCATCAGGTCAAGGTCCTCGAGGTCCAGGCCTTCCGAGGCGGCCTCGCCGGCGGCCTTCACCGCCGCCGCGCTCACCTCGACCCCGGAGACCGCGAACCGGCGGCGCCACTCCTCCGCGCGGCCCTCCAGTGCCTCCGCGGCATCGCGGTACTTCTTGTACTCCAGGAGTTGCCTGACGAGCTCCGCCCGCGGGTCTTCAGCCGGGCCCCGATCCTGCTCCCGCGCCGCCGCCGGCGGGCGAGGGAGGAGCATGCGGCTCTTGATCTCCATCAGCGTCGCGGCCATCACGAGAAACTCGCCGGCGGTGTCGATGTCGATGCGTCCGGGCCCGCGCGCGCGGAGTTGCCCGAGGAACGCGAGATACTGGTCGGTGATGCTCGCGATGGGGATGTCATGCACATCCACCTCGGACTTGCGGATCAGGAAAAGCAGCAGATCGAGCGGGCCCTCAAAGGCCTCGAGTCGCACGCGATAGTCGTCAAGGATCATCGGCGCTCCGTGCGTCTGGTCGGGGGGGCTCCCGGGACGGCTGGCGGGCTGGCTGGGGGGCCTGGGCGGGGGCTGGCTGGGGGGCTGTTCCACGGCGTTCCGGCAGTTTACCCTTGCTCGATGCCCCACACTTCGCAGTCCGAGCCCCGCGCCTTTGCCCGTGGCGTTCTGGAGGCCGAATCCAGGGCCCTCGCCAACCTCGCCGCCTCGCTGGGGCCGGAGTTCGACGCCGCCCTGGACCTCATCGTCCGCTGCGCCGACCGGGGGGGAACGGTCCTGATCACCGGGCTCGGCAAGTCCGGGCACGTGGGGGCGAAGATCTCCGCGACCATGGCCTCACTGGGCATTCCTTCTCACGCCGTGCACCCGACGGAAGCGGCCCACGGCGACCTCGGACGCTTCCGCCCGGCGGACCTCGTGCTGGCACTTTCCTACTCGGGCGAGACCGAGGAGGTGGTGGCCCTCGCCGGGGTGCTGAGGCAGGACGGGCTGCCCATCATCTCAATCACTGGTGGCGCGCGACAGGAGGCCAGTTCCCTGGAGCGACTCTCGACCGTGGCGCTGCGACTGGGGATCAGCAGCGAGGCGGGCGCGCCCTTTTTCGTCGCCCCCACCTCTTCGACCACGGCCACGCTTGCCCTGGGCGACGCCCTGGCCCTGGCCTCGGCGAAGCGCCGGAACTTCACCGATGAAGACTTCGCACGGCGCCACCCGGGCGGGGCTCTCGGGGAACTCCTGAGGCCCGTGACGGAGGTGATGCGATTCGCCGCGGGCCGAAACATGCCGCTGATCCCAGAGACCGCGTCGGTGATCGAAGCGCAGCGTCTTGCGGCCGCCGCCGGACGCCGCCCGGGGGCGATCGTCATCATCGCCGGCGACGGCGCGCTCGCGGGGGTGTTCACGGACGGCGACCTCCGGCGCCTGATCCTCCGCGACGCCACGGAACTGTCTCGCCCCATCGCGGACGTGATGACCCGCGCCCCGCGCTGCCTCCCCGACTCGGCCCTCGTCCGCGACGCCATCCACATGTTCCGCGAGCACCGCCAGGACGAGATCCCGATCATCGACGATGCGCGGCGGCCGGTCGGCCTGCTCGACGTGCAGGACCTGATCGCCATGAGACTCATCAAGGAATGACCGCCGCCCGCCCCGCGGCACCTACGATCCCGCGATGCCCAGGCCGCAACACTCCCGACAAGGCTCGGCCCGGTCGACAGGTCTCATCCTCGCGGGGGGCGTGGCGCTGATCTTCGGCGGCGTGCTCGCCGGCATCGCACTCACCAGCCGCAAGCCCGTGGCCCCGAAACCCACGGGCACCATGGAGCCCCCGCCCGATGTGAAGCTCCCGCCGGGTGGAGGCTCGCTCACCGCTGGCACCTCCGAACTCTTCATCACGCTGGTTGACCCGACGAACCCCGCGCGGGTGCAGTACGAGATCACCGCGGAACGGTCCGAGCCCCTGCCCGACGGCCGGTACCGGATGACCCGGCCCACCGCGTCGTACTTCCTCCGCGACGGGCGGACGCTGGTGATCGAGGCGGATCACGGGCAGGCGTCCATCCCCGATCCGGAGAAGGCCACCCGCCCCGAGGGCGGCGTGCTCGAGGGGAACGTGCGCGTCCGCCTCTTCGCGGCCCAGCCCGGGGGCAGGAGGCCCGTGCCCGCATCCGACACGCCCGACCTCTCCGTCACCACGAATCTCCTGCGGTTCGACGGACTCCGGGGCGAGCTCGAACTCCCCGAACGCTTCGACGTGGAGCACACGCGTTTCACGTTTGCGGGGCTCGGCCTCACCGCGGTGGTCAACGAGAAGCAGCAACGCATCGAGACGGCCCGCGTCACCAGCCCGCTGGCTCCGCTGACGGTGCGAGCCGCCGCTGGAACGGCGGCCCTCGCGCCCCGGGCACCCGGCGCGTCTCCGGCACCCCGCGCGGCGCCCTCAGGCACCCTCGGACCAGCGGACCGTACGAATCAGTCCGCAGTCCAGTCCGCCAGCGAAGCACCGCTGTGGTATCACGCCACGCTGAGCAGCGCCGTGCGCGTCGTGCGGGGCACGGCCCGCATCGATGCGGAGGTCGCGCACGCCTGGTTCATCGCGCAGCCTGGCCCCGGACCGCGCGAGTTCGGCGACCGCCTCCAGCCCGGAGCGGGATTCACGCTCACCTCCCTCGGCCCGGCCCTCGCCATCGGTGCGGCGACTTCCCAGCCCGTGCCGCCGGCCCTCGGCGGCGACCAACCCATGACCATCGAGTGGACCGGGCCCCTCGAGCTGCGCTCCGCGAGCACGCCGCCACAGGGCGTTGGGCGGAATGCCTCGATGGTGCGCTTCGAGGGCGCGGGCGGGCGGGTGCACGCGTCGGACACCGCCCGAAAGGCCAGCGCACGGGGCGACGCGCTGGAGTACCGCGCCGAAACTCGCGAGGTGGCCCTCACAGGCACCGCCGACCTCCCCGCAGAGGTCGAGCTCGCCGGCTCGGGCAAGGTGAGGGGCGTCGAGATGCACGCGGATCTCGCGGCGGCCACCGCCAGGATCCGGGGCGGGCCGGGCTCGCTGACCGCAGCGGGCGACAAGCCCCGCGGGGTCGCCTGGTCCAACGAGGCCGACTTCTCCTTCGCCACCGACGACAAGGGGGAGATCACGCACGTCACCACCGCGCACCTCAGCGGCGAGGCGGTGGCCCGCGACGCCGATGCCTCGCTCCACGCCAGCGCCATGCACGCGGAGTTTGTGAAGGGCGAGGGGAACAGCCCGGTCATCTCACGCCTCACGTGCATCGGCCAGGTCAGCGGCGACGACGGCAAGGGTGGCACTGTCGGCGGTGATTCCCTCGGCGTTGAGTTCGCCCAGGCCCAGAAAGAGCCCAAGCCGGCACGCGTCGCCATCGCGGGCGGCGCCCGTGCCGCACGGGGCGATGACATGTTGCGGGCCACGTACATCGAGGCGGACCTGGGGCCGGTGGGTGACGCCTGGGGCGCCACCGCCGTCCGCGCGCGCGAGCGCGTGGCGTACACGGGCAAGGACGGGCTGGGGGCGGAGGCTGACTCGCTCGAAGCCGACCCCGTCGCGCAGCGCGTCACGCTGATGGGCGAGCTCGCGACGCTGCGCAACGCCGAGGGAAGCCTGACCGCCGGCAGGATCAACCTGGATGGCAAGGCCCGCACCGTGAACATCCCCGCGGCGGGTTCGCTCTCGCGGGAACTGCCCGCAACAGAGGCGCAGCCGGCGGGCCGGGCCACCGCGTCCTGGACGGAGAGCCTGATCTATGACGACGCGTCGGGCGTTGCAATCGCAACCGGGGACGCGCACGCGGACATGGCCCGCGGCACCGCCGAAAAGGACACGCTGAAGGCGGCACGCGTGACACTCCACATCACCCCAGCGCCGATCGAGGCCTCGCCCGCGACACCCTTGGCAACGCCGCCCGCCAGCCCGCCCGCGATCCCCACCCACAAGCCGGCCGACAAGCCCGCCGCGCGCCAACTGCTCGTCATGACCGCGACCGGCGCCGAGGGCACCCCGGCGAGCGTTGAATCCCGGCGGTACGCTCCGGACGTCGCCACGCCCACCCTCGAGCGGCTGCTCTATCTGGAGGGTGGCGAGGTGCGGGCGGACCTGGCGCTGGGCACGCTCACCGTCCCCGGCTCGGGAAAAGCCGTGTCGCTGGACCGGCGCGCCGCGGCACAGAACCAGAGCCCCTCGTTGCAGGTTGGCGACGGACGCGGCGCAACCCTCTTCCGGTGGACCGGCTCCATGGTCGTTGAGAGGCAGAGCGGGACCGCGACCCTCCTGGGCGGCGTGAAGATGGCACACGACGCCCTCACCGGCGAACGCTCCGAGCTGGAAAGCGACTCGCTCACGGCACGCTTCAGCGAGCAGCCCGTGCCGGGCAGCGACGCGCCCCGGGGCGAGTTGCTCACCGCGAGCGCCGCCGGCGGCGTGTGGATGCGCTCGGGCGGGACGGAACTCCGGGCGGACACGCTGGAGTATGACGCGCGGGGCCGCTCCGCGGAGGCCTGGGGCGGCGCGGGCCGGCCCGTGACAGCGGTGGACCCGTCGCGGGCCACGCCGCTCACCGCCGCACGCATCCGCTGGGACATCGCGACCGGGCGCCTGGAGGTGCTCGACGCCTCGACGATCACCGCGCCGCGCAAGTGAGCCGCCGGGGGGCGCACGGGGCACCCGCACAACGAAAAACGGCGCCCCGCGGGTGCGGAGCGCCGTGTGGCAAACTGCCTGAATGCGGGGCTCAGGTCCCCTGCTTGGCGCGGGTCTCTTCGGCGAGCACGGCCTTTCGGCTGAGCTTGATGCGGCCCTGCTCGTCGACGTTGATGACCTTCACCTTCACCATGTCACCGAGTTTGACGACATCCGAGACGCTCTTGACGTAGCCCTCGGCGAGTTCGGAGATGTGGCACATGCCGTCGGTGCCGGGGGCGAGTTCGATGAAAGCACCGAAGTCCTTCATGCTGACGACCTTGCCCGTGTAGACGGTCCCGACCTTGATCTCCTCGCACAGGGCCTCGATCTCGGCGCGGGCACCCTCGATGCTCTCGGCGTTGAGGCCGGCGAGCTGCACGGTGCCGTCGTCGTCGACGTCGATGGTGACGGTCCAGCGGTCCTGGAGGGAGCGGATGGTCTTGCCGCCGGGCCCGATGAGCTTGCCGATCTTCTCCGGGTCGATGTGGAGGGTGATGAGGCGCGGGGCGAGCGGGGAGATGCTCTCGCGGGGCTTCTCGATGATGCGCTCCATGATCTCGATGATCTCCAGGCGGCCGATGCGGGCCTGGTCGAGGATGGTGCGGATCTGGGGCATGGAGAGGCCCCGGGTCTTGAGGTCGAGCTGGATGCCGGTGATGCCCTCGCGGGTGCCGGCGACCTTGAAGTCCATGTCGCCGAAGAAGTCCTCTTCGCCGATGATGTCGGTGACGAAGAGCTCGTTGGCGTCGTTATCGTCGGCGAATCGCCCGACGGAGATGCCGGCGCAGGTGGCCCGGATGGGGACGCCCGCGTCCATGAGCGCCAGGCACCCGCCGCAGACCGAGGCCATGGACGAGGAGCCGTTGCTCTCGGTGATATCGCTGACAACGCGGATGGTGTAGGGGAACTCCTCCGCGGAGGGGAGGACGGCGAGCAGGCTGCGCTCGGCGAGCGCGCCGTGGCCGATCTCACGACGGCCGGGGGCGCTGATGCGCTTGACCTCGCCGGTGGAGAAGGGCGGGAAGTTGTAGTGGAGGGTGAACTTCTTGCTGTACTCGGGGATCAGGCCGTCGATGATCTGCTCGTCCTTGCCCGTACCGAGCGTGACGGTGCAGATGGACTGGGTCTCGCCCCGCTGGAACATCGCGGAGCCGTGCGTGCGGGCGAGGATGCCGACCTTGCCCGCGAGGGGCCGGATCTCGGTGGGCTGGCGCCCGTCGGCGCGGGTGCGCTCCTCGACGATGAGGCGGCGTGTGGTCTTCTCTTCCAGCCGCTTGAAGGCCTCCTTGGCCATCGTGCGGTTCTTCAGGGATGTGGCGTACTCGCCGTAGTTCCCATCGGTCTTCAGGGCGAAGTGCCCGTCGAGGACCTTCTTGCGGAGGGCGTCGACGGCGTTGTTGCGGTCTTTCTTGCCCTTGATCTTGCGGGCCGCGGTCATCTCGGCGCCGGCGACGCTCGCGACCTTCGCGGTGATCTCCGCGGTAGGCAGGTGCAGCTCGCCCGCGACCTTCGGCTTCCCGGCCTTGGCGGAGAGCTCGCCGATGAGGGCGAGGATGTCCTTGATGTGCTCGGAGCCGAACTCGAGCGCGGAGAGGGTGGCCTCTTCGCTGACCTCGGCGGCACCGACCTCGATCATGTTCAGCCCGTCCTTGTGGCCCGCGAGCACCACGTCCATGTCGCTGTATTCCATCTGCGACACGGTGGGGTTGACGACAAAGCGAGGGCCGTCGTCGGTGTGGATGCGCCCGACGCGGACAGTGACGATGGGCCCCTCGAACGGGATGTCCGAGATGGCCAGGGCGGCGGACGCCGCGGTGCCCGCGAGCACGTCGGTGTCGTTCTCCTGGTCGTGGCTGAGGACAAAGACCTGGATCAGGACCTCATCGAGAAACCCGTCGGGGAAGAGCGGCCTGATCGGGCGGTCGATCATCCGCATCGTCAGGATTTCCTTCTCGCTCGGTGGGCCCTCGCGCTTCTTGAAACCTCCGGGGAACTTGCCTGCGGCGGGGGTCTTCTCGCGGTAGTCGACGGTGAGGGGGAAGAAGTCGATGCCCTCTCGGGGGTTGGCCCGCACAACAGAGGCGAGCACCGTGCTCCCGCCATAGTGGGCAATGACGGTGGCGCCGGCCTGGCGGCCGACCACGCCGGTTTCCATGATGAGGGTGCGCCCGCCGATGTCCTTCTGGACAACGACGAGGCTGGGATCCGTATTGAGCAGTGTGGCCATCTCGGCGATCCTCGCAGGCTTCGGCGTGGCCCCGGGCCGCGCCGATGGCGTCGGCCGCGTGAAGCGGTCGGCACCTGGGGGTTGGTTGTCTCCCCGGCGCCCACAAGGACTCTGCGAAAGGCAGAAGGCGGGAGGCACGATGCTCGCCGTGCCCGCCGCCCACTGCCGTCGCACCTTGTTGGGTGCCGGGGCGCCCGAAACAAAGCGGCCCGACGCGGGGTGGCGCGCCGGGCCGTTGGTTACTTGCGAAGACCCAGGGTCTGGATCAGCTTCGTGTACCCCGCGGTATCGGTCCGCGCGAGGTATTTGAGCAGGCGATTGCGCCTGCCGACCATCATCAACAGCCCTCGACGCGAGTGGTTGTCCTTCGCGTGGGACTGGAGGTGGGTGGCCACTTCCTTGATACGGGCCGTGAGCATCGCGACCTGGACATGGGTTGAGCCCGTGTCCTCGGCGTTGCGCTGAACCTGTGCCCGAACCTGCTTCCGCTCTTCTGCGATCAATGCCATAGTTTGAATCCGGCTGTCTGGAGGCGTGCCAAGAACGCAACCATAGGCTCGCGCCGGGGGTGGGATCAATCCACCTACGACCTTTCCTCACCGGCCATCCTCCAAGGCCTCCTCCCCAAGGTCCACGTGCAGGTCCATCACCCGCACGTCCAGCAGCCTCCCGAACTTTTCCCCAATACGCCTCATCACCCCCACCGTTCCAAACCCAAGCCTCTCATGAAAGCGCACGCTGGCTCCGTTCTGATCCACGACCCGTGCGATGATCACCGCGATGCCCTGCGCTCTCGCCCCGGCGATCAGCCTTTTCATGAGCGCACCACCCACGCCACCGCCCTGGGTGTCAGGTGCCACGTACACAGAACTCTCGGCGGACCGGTCGTACGCCTGGCGGGGTGACCAGGGGCTCAGCGAAGCCCAGCCCAGAACCGCGCCGCCCTCGACCGCCACCAGGGCCGGGTGGCGAGACCCCGAGTGGGCGGCGAGCCACGCTCGCCACTCGTCGCTCGAAAAAGGCACGGTCATGAACGTCGCGATGCCGTGCAGCACCTCGCGGTCATAGATCGCGGCGATTCCGGGAAGGTCCTGCTCCTGGGCCTGTCGGATGTCCAAGGCAGGAGCCTAGTCCGGCACCAGCGCAGCCTCGGGCGGTGCGTGCCGGTCGCGGCGACAGCCTCCCATAACCAACTGTCGAGGCACCCCACCCGGGGGGCGGCGTGCGGGCCACAGGCGGCCCACGTCGCATCCGCGAGCAAACTCTGGGACGCCCGCTCCGCTGGGGGTGTGCGGTCGCCGATACCTACTCCCGCCGATGAAAGGTTCGCTCTCGACGAACTTCTCCCGCCTGAAGACACGGGCCATGTCGCTGGCCGTGCGGTCGCCACTGGCCCAGGCCCTGTCGCTCTCGTGCGTGTTCCTGATCCTGAGCGCGGCCTGCCTGCTGCAGATGCACCACACGGCGAAGGAGGCGAGCCGCGAGACGGTGCGCGAGGAGATGCTGCACATCGCGAGGCTGGCGGCGTCGCGCGTAGACGCGGCGCGGCACGCCCGGGTGCGCACCGCCGGAGACCAGGACAGCGACGACTATCGCGCCATCATCGCGGACCTTCGAGCGCTGCGTGACGCCGCCGAGGGCGTGAGGTACGTCTACACCGTCTCCGCCAGCCCGGAGGGGCCCAGGTTTGTCGTCGACGCCGCGGAACCGGTGGACGGCGACGGCGACGGCGTAATCGACCAGGCGGGGCTGGGCGAGCTGTACGAGGGGTCCGACGATGAGATGGCCGAGGCGCTGGCGACATCCACGCCTCAGGTGACCCCAGAGCCCGCGACGGACAAGTGGGGCACGTGGATCAGCGCGTATGCGCCGGTGCTGGGAGAGGGGGGGCACCTGGAGTGCATCGTGGGCGTGGACATGAGCGCGCAGGCGTTCAGCGAGAGGCTGTCCCGGATCGACGCGTCGCTGCGGGTCGCCCTGGCGGTCGCGGTGGTGTCATCCGGGGTGGTGGGCGTGGTTGTGTACGGGATGCAGCGTCGCCGGCGAGCCGCCGCCGCCGCACTCGCTGCGAGCGAATCGCGTTTCCGTCAGCTCTTCGAGGCAATGCCGGTGCTGGTGTGGTTGACGGACCCGGAGGGGCACTGCACGGGCGCGAACAGGGAGTGGCTCTCGCTCACGGGAACGACCCCCGCGCAGAACTCGGGGGACGGCTGGCAGGCGAGCGTTCACCCCGACGACCTGCCCGGGCTGGCGGAGGTGGCCTCGGCGGCGATCGCCGGGCGTCGGACCTGGGACCGCGAGTTCCGTCTGCGAGATGCGAGCGGCGAGTTCCGCTGGGTCGCCGCACGGGGCGTCCCGATGCACGACGAGGCGGGACAGTTCAGCGGGTATATCGGCGGGTGCATGGACGTGACCGCCCGGCGTGACTCCGAGAATCGGCTCGCCAGCCTGCTCGCCATGACCACGGCGCTCGCCCAGGCCGGAGACCTGGATGCCGCGGCTCAGGCGGTCATCCGGAACATCGAGGGCAGCACGGGCTGCGCGCGAGCGGCGATGCTGCTGCACGACGCGGAGGGCGTGTGCCGATTCGTGGGATGGCAGGGCCTCTCCGCGGCGTATCGCGCGGAGGTGGAGGGACACTGCCCCTGGCCGAAGGGAACCCACGGCGCCACGTCCATCCGAGTTCACGACGCGCAAACGGACCCCATGACCAGGGCCTATGTGGAGCTGATGGCCCGCGAGCGTGTGCGCTCCCTGGCCTTCGTTCCGATCATGAATGACACCGGGGTCATCGGGAAGCTCATGCTCTATGGGAGCGAGGCCGGGTCGATCACGCCCGCGCACGTCGCCGCAGCGGACGCGGTGGCGTCTGCGGTGGCGGCGGCGATCGGCCGCATCCACTCCCGGAACGCGCTCTCCCAGAGCGAGCAGCGTCTGCGCCGGGTGATCGACACGGCGATGGACCCGCTGGTAAGGCTCGACGAGCGTGGGATCATCTCAGACTGGAACCGCCAGGCGGAGCGGGTGTTTGCCATCCCGCGGGAGGAGGCCCTGGGCCGCGCCCTCGACACGCTCGTGATCACCCCGGCGTGCCGCGAGGGGTTCCGAGGAATGCTGCGGGAACTCCTCGCCGACCCGGGCGAAAACGGGGCGCGGGTGGAACTCGACGGCGAGGCGCGCGACGGGCGCGCGATCAAGGTCGAGTTCGCCGCCAGCCTGATGCGTTGCGACGGCCGCGTGGAGTACAACACGTTCGTGCGAGACGTGACCGAGACCCGGGCCGCGAGCGCGAGGTTGCTCGAGGCGATGCACGCCGCGGAGGCCGCGAGCAAGGCCAAGTCCGACTTCCTTGCCAACATGAGCCACGAGATTCGGACTCCGATGACCGCGATCCTGGGGTTCGCGGACATGCTCGCGGACGCGGACGAGGGCTCGGTCCCCCCGCAGCAGCGCCGTGACGCCCTGGAGACCATCCGCCGCAACGGCGAGCACCTGCTCACCATCATCAACGACATCCTCGACGTTTCGAAGATCGAGGCCGGCAAGGTCACCATCGAACCGCTGCCCACCGACCCGCACCGACTGGTGGACGAGGTGGTGTCGCTCATGCAGATCCGGGCCTCTGGAAAGGGCGTTCGCGTTGTGCACACACCCGGAGATTCCCTGCCCCGGGGCGTGCTCACCGACCCGCTGCGTCTCAGGCAGATCGTCGTGAATCTCGTCGGAAACGCCATCAAGTTCACCGACAAGGGCGAGGTCCGGATCATCACCCGCGCCGCGGCCGATCGCCCCGATGCCCTCTGTATCGAGGTGCACGACTCGGGCATCGGCATCCCGCCAGATCGTCTTGCCACGCTCTTTTCCGCGTTCACGCAGGCGGACTCCACCGTCACACGCCGGTTCGGTGGCACGGGGCTCGGCCTGCACCTGAGCCGCCTGCTCGCAAGGCTGCTGGGCGGTGACATCAGCGTCCGCTCGACCGAAGGCGTCGGGAGCGTCTTCAGCGTGACAGTGCACGCGCCCCCCGTGGCGGCGCCCACAACCCCCGCGCCGCTGTCCACGGCCCCGTCGGTCAGGCTTGATGGGCTCCGCATCCTCGTCGCCGAAGACGGCCCCGACAACCGCAGGCTCATTCAGCACGTCCTGAAGAAGGCGGGGGCAAGCGCCACGCTCGTCGAAAACGGCCACGTAGCAATCGACGCGGTGAACCGATCTCGGCAAGCGCCCTTCGACCTGATCCTCATGGACATGCAGATGCCTGTGATGGACGGCTACACGGCGACCCAGGAACTTCGGCGCCTGGGCTGCACGACTCCGATCATCGCACTCACCGCCCACGCCATGACCGGCGACCGCGAGCGCTGCCTCGCCTCGGGCTGCTCGGACTACGAGACCAAGCCTCTCTCGGTGCCCCGGCTGCTGGCGGCGTGCGCCCGCCTCGCCGGCCGCGCTCCCGGAGCCAAGCCCGCCGCCGCCGCGTGACAGACCGTGCTACGCTCCCCGGACCCCGTTGCGGAGGACCCCGGGATGCCGCTGACCTGGCTGGGAAAGATCAGAACGCGAGCGTTGTGGGTCGTTGTCTGCCTGTGCGCGATGGCCCTGGGCCTGATCGCGTGGACGACGCTCCCCGCGTGGCCCGTGGTCGGTGCCGCGGTCGCCGCCGTCGCCCTGGTGCTCAACTCCATCACCGCCAGAATCGACGCCCAAGTCTGCCTGGACTGCGGAGCCGACCTGTCGGGTGAGCCCGTCTGCTCCCACGGCCGGATTTGCAAGTCCTGCGGTGCGATCAACGAGCGAGTCGGCGTCGCGGAACGCGACGAGGACTCAGCCGAGGCCTGAGCCCGCCCCCGGCGCCACGTCCAGCACCTCTCCCTCCACGGCCCCCGACCACGACGACACCTTGGGCGCGATGACCGCGTCCAGGGTGCCCCCGCGCGGGAACTTCGCCGCGTGCTCCCCCCACTTCCACGCGATGAGCGTGACCTCTCTTGCGGCGCCCGGGCCCGTGACGCGCAGTTTCAGGTGCCGGTTCATGTCACCGAAGGTCTCCGCCCCTCGTGCGAGCGTGAGCCCCCGCACCCGCACACGCACGGGCTCGTTGGCACGCCCGAAGGGTCCGAGTGCGTCGAGCTGCGCGACCGCGGACCCGGAAAGCTCCCGCAGGTCCGCGTCGCAGTCGTACGTGAGCCTCCCGACGAGCTCCGCCGCGCTCAGCCGCTCGTTCGCGATCATCGTGAACCGCTCGACGAACGCGCCCAGGCGGTCCTGACGGACGCGAAGTCCCGCGGCCATGTCGTGCCCCCCGAAGGACTCGAGCAGGTCCGCGCACGAGGCGAGCGCACCGTGCAGGTTGAACCCGGGCACGCTGCGCCCGGACCCGTGGCACACCCCGCCCGTGACGCTCATGAGGATGGCGGGCCTGTGCAGCCTCTCGACAAGGCGAGAGCAGACGATCCCCACGATGCCGGCGTGCCAGCCCGGGTCGCACAGCACCACGGCGCGCCGGTCCTGCCCGGTCATGCCCTCGCGCAGGGCCAGCTCCAGCGCCTGCTCGGCGATGCGATGCTCCTCACGCCGGCGCTCGTCGTTCAGCCTCGACAGCCCCGTGGCGATGTGGACCGCTCGCTCCCCGGTGGCGGTCGTGAGCAGTTCCACCGCCTCCGCCGCGTGCCCGAGCCTCCCGCACGCGTTGAGCCTGGGCGCAAGGCTGAACCCCACGTGGTCCGCCCGCACCTTCTCGGAGTCCAGCCCGCAGGCTCTGACCAGCGCACGCAGCCCCTCGATGGACGATCCCCTGATGCGGGTCAGCCCCTGGCGGGCGATCACCCGGTTCTCTCCCAACAGGGGCACGACGTCCGCGATGACGCCCATCGCCGCGGGGCCGAGCAGGTCGATGAGCAGGGCGCGCGTGGGCTCGCTCACCTTCCGCTCCCCGCTCGCGAGCGTGCACAATCTCCACGCGAGTTTGTACGCGACGCCCGCGCCGCAGAGTTCGCCGAACGGGTACGCCGAATCCGGCCTTCGCGGGTGCACAACAGCGAACGCCTCGGGGAGGTCCTCCATCGATGCGGGCGGGTTGTGGTGGTCGGTGATGATGAGGTCCACCCCGGCCCGCTTTGCCACCAGCGCCGGCTCGCGGGCCGTCACACCGCAATCCACCGAGACAATGACCCTCGCCCCCTCGCGGCAGAGCTGGGCGATCGCCTCGCTGTTCAGCCCGTACCCCTCCTCCAGCCTGTGGGGTACGTACCACGCGGGCTCGCACCCGGGGACCACCGCCCGCAGCGTGTGGAAGAGAATGGCGATGGACGTGATGCCGTCCACGTCGTAATCGCCGTAGATCACGATGCGCTCGCTCGCTCGGGCCGCGTGGAGCAGCCGCTCCGCCGCACGGTCAAGGTCCGGGATGAGCGACGGATCGTGCAACGCCACCAGCACCGGGTTGAGGAACGCGTCCCGCTCCGGCCCCGGACGCAGGCCCCGGGCGCTCAGCACTCGCTCCACCAGCGCGCCGCCCGCCGGCACCCGAGCACGCGGGAACCACACGCAGCGCTCCCCACGCTGCGCGGGGGCCCTAGCCTCTGGGCACGCCTCGCCGTGTCCGGTCGTCTCCAGCATGCACGAACGGTACCGCCCGCGGCGGCCCCCGGAGGCCCGGCAATGGTCAAGCTCAATCGAATCTACACACGCACCGGCGACGACGGGACCACCGGCCTGGCCACGGGCGCCCGCGTCCGAAAGGATGACCCCGCCGTCGAGGCCTATGGAACCGTCGACGAAGCCAGCGCCGCCCTCGGGCTCGCGGTCCTCGCGGCCTCCGGCGCCGGCGAGACCGGCACCGAACTCCGCCCCCTCCTCCAGCGCATCCAGAATGACCTCTTCGACCTCGGCGCCGACCTCGCGACGCCCATCGCGCCGGGTGAGCAGCCCGGCAAGGCCCTCCGCATGGTCGCCTCGCAGACCGAAACCCTCGAACGAGAGATCGACCGCTTCAACGAGCGCCTCGCACCGCTCACAAGTTTCGTGCTGCCCGGCGGCTCGCCCCTCGCGGCGGCGCTCCACCTCGCTCGCACCGTCTCCCGTCGCGCAGAGCGACTGGCGGTCACCCTTGCCTCGGGCCGCCCCGGCGCTGTCAACCAAGAGGCTATCCGCTACCTCAACCGGCTGAGCGACCTGCTGTTCGTGGTGGCGCGCGTCGCCAACGACAACGGCAAGGCCGACGTGCTGTGGGTCCCTGGCGCGAATCGCTGAGCCCCGGTTGGCCGCGGGGCCCCTCAATCGTCATAGGGGGTGATCGCGACGCCGCTGCCCGTGTAGAACACGTCCCCATAGACCTTGAGGAAGGCGTTGGACCCGAACTCGACGAACTGGTCGCCCTCGGGCAGGCCGTCGTTGAGGTTCTCGTTGACAAAGACGTTGTCCGCGTGGGTGCGCGACCCGTTGACGTTCAGGCGATAGGTCATGGGAATCTGATCGCTCGCGGGGTCGTTGAGAAAGACCACTCGCCCGTCGTTGAAGGCGATGTTGCCCTCCCAGGTCTGGCGACCGCCGAAGATGCGCAGCCGGTTGGACATCTGCCCGGCGACACCGGGTACGAGGCGCCAAGCCCCGGGTGACCCGTCGTACACCGGCCCGCGATTGCCCAGCACCGCCTGGCGCGAGTCGAGCGTGGACTTCCACCACGAGGCCCGCTCGCCGAAGGGCGGGCAGTGCGCGAACGACACCCCGCCGTTGAGCCCCCCGTCACGACGCCCAAGGCCCGTCCCGCTGCCGTTCTCGCCGGGGTGGCCCGCGAAGCCCGGATCCCACAGGGCGCCGTCGGGGTTCGCCGCACGGGAGGGGTACTGGTACTCGTACTGCGTGTCCCGCATGATGCGCGGGTTGATCTCGCCGCTGCTCACGAGCACCTCGGGCGTGACGTAGCCGTGGTAGATCATGATCGAGAAGATGTTGCCCGTGTTGTCCTTCACGATGGAAGGCAGCGACCCGGGGTTGATGGTCTGGTTGGCCCGGTCCAGTGACGAGGGCCTGGGGTACTCATCGCCGTGGGAGTTGCCCCAGATGACCATCCCTTGCAGGGTGCTCCGCAGGTTCGCGCCGTCCTTGATCTGCCGGGCGGCGTCCCTGGCCTTGCCGAGCGAAGGCATCAGGATGCTCATCAGGAGCCCGATGATCGCGATCACGACCAGGAGTTCGATCAAGGTGAAGCCGGGTCGACGCCGCATCGTGCCTCCGTGGACGAGTTGTACCGTGCATCGGTCGATCGGGTTTCCCCGGGCGCAGAATGACCGCTGGATGTGCCCGGAGCCAAACGACCGGGACCGGTTCCGGATTGCCGATCGTGGGCGGAAGCACCCGATGACGTCTGATAAGTACCTGACAAACCACAAACCGTGACCGACAGCGAGTTGAATCGAGCCGCGGATTGCCGTAGAGTCTTGACCTGCGGGGCTCGGCAGTTGCGAGCCGATAGTACGTGGATTCTACTTCCAGGTGCGCCCTCAACGTCGTGGGGACCCGCCGGCTCGGATCGCCTTGCATGGCACGCTCGAATACAACCGGACAGATCGGCTCCTCGCTCCACGCGCCCCCGCCTCCCACGGCAATCGGGCTGATCGCCGGCGGCGGCGGGCTCCCGATCCTGATCGCCCGCTCCCTCAAGAGCCAGGGCCACCCCGTTCACGGCCTGGGCCTCGCCAGCCAGTACGAGCCCGAGCTCCCAAGCCTCTGCGATACCTTCCGAGAGGTCGGCCTCCTCCGAATCGGTGCCTGGGGCCGCATCCTGGGCAAGCTCGGCGTCCGCCACGCCATCATGGTCGGCAAGGTCGACAAGGCCAAGCTGATGCACGACCCCTGGCGGCTGCTCCGGAACGTCCCTGACTGGCGCACCGTCAAGGCCTGGTATCAACACCTGCGATTCGACAAGCGCTCCCACGCCGTGCTCGGCTTCGTCGCCGACGAGCTGGACCGCTGCGGCGTGCGTCTGCTGGACTCCACCGGCCCCATCCCCGACCAGATGGCCTCTGTCGGCGTCATGACCCAGCGCCAGCCCACCCCGGACCAGTGGGCGGACATCGAGTTCATCTGGCCCCTCCTGCAGCAGACGCTCAGGCTGGACATCGGCCAGTCCATCGCCGTCCGCGAGCGGGATGTCATCGCCGTCGAAGCCGTCGAGGGCACCGACCGCATGATCGAGCGCACGGGCAAGCTCTGCCGCATGAAGGGCTGGACGCTGTGCAAGGGTGCCCGCATCGGTCACGACCGCCGCTCGGACGTGCCCACCGTCGGCCTGAACACGATCAAGAACCTTGCGGCGAACGGCGGGCGGTGCCTGGCCCTCGCCGCGGGCGACGTCATCATGCTCGACAAGGCCGAGATGATCCGCAGCGCGGAGCGGCTCGGCGTGACGATCGTGGGCGTCTCAGGCGACTACGCGGCGGGGCGTCGGGCCGAAGTGCCCCCCGCCGAGGTCGCCACGGGCGCCATGTGACCCGCTCGGGCCGGCGTGACCACTCCTCCCCCCCCACCACCCGAAGCCTGCCCCTTCGTCAGCCGGGGTGGTCTCAAGCTCCGCCACGCCCTCGATGAGTTCCGCGTGGACGTCTCCGGGTTTGTCTGCGCCGACCTGGGTTGCAGCACTGGCGGATTCACGGACTGCCTGCTCAGCCGCGGGGCGGCACGGGTGTTCGCCGTGGACACCGCCTATGGCGAACTGGCCTGGAGACTCCGCAATGACCCTCGCGTGACGGTCATGGAGCGGTCCAACGCGCTGCACGTGCGGCCCGCGGACGCGGTAGACCTCGTCACACTCGATCTCTCGTGGACGCCCCTGAGGCTCGCCGTCCCCGCGGCCCTTCGCTGGCTCAGTGCGGGCGGCCGCATCATCGCGCTCCTCAAGCCCCACTACGAGCACAAGGACAGGGGCGGCACCCTCCCCGAGGGCGGCGTCCTACCCGAGCCACTCGCGGAAGACGTCGCCAGGAAAGTCGCAGAGTCGCTGTCGGCTCTGGGCGTCAGCGTTCTGGGCCTCACCCGCTCGCCCATCCTCGGCGGCAAGGGCAAGAAGGCCGGCAACGCCGAGTGGCTCGTGCTGCTGCGACGCGCCGAGCCCTAGAGCACCCGGGCGAGCGCTGGGTCGGCGGGGACGGGGGCCACGAAGTCGCTCCCGCCCGGCGCGGGGACATTCAGCAGCTTCTGCCAGTCCACCTGGTCCGTGTTCACGAACTCCGAGGGCAGGGTCGTGTCCCACTTGGCGCGGAACTCCTCCCACGCCTTCATCACAAGCGCCCGGCGGCGATGGTCCGCGTCGGTCGGGGCCTCGCGCCGCTTCTGCACCTCCGCCTTGATGTGCCCCTGCCCATAGTGCTTCAGCCACGCGCCCCTCGCGCAGACCAGCTTGAACCCCGCCCGCCGGGCGCGCAGCCCGTAGTCCGGGTCGCCAAAGTAGCCGAAGAACCGCCGGTCCATCACCCCGATCTTCTCGATGACCTCCCGCCGGATGAGCACGGCGTCGCCGGACAGGATCGTGTCCTCCGAGTGCTCCAGGCCCCGCGTCCGGGCCATGAACTCCGCGAACTCGACGAGGTCCTCGGGCTTGCGCTCGACAAAGGGCGGCTTCACCTCGTGATGCGGGAAACTGTCGACGATCTCCGCGGTGCCCCGGATGATGCCGAAGGAGCGATCGACCGCCGCCACGCCCAGAACCGTGCGGAGCCACGCCGGGGTCACGTACATGTCGTTGGAGATGAAAAAGACGTTGTCGCCACGGGCCCGCGACAGGCCGTAGGCGAAGACCCCGGTGTAGTGCTGGCGCTGGTGGAACCGGGCCACGTGCGCCGGGGCGGGCGTCGAGGCCCGGAAACTCGTGAACAGGTCCGTGATGCCCTCGTCCGCGTCCGAGGCGTCGTCGAGCAAGATCCACTCCGCCCTGTCCTGCAGGCCCAAGGAGTGCAGCGCGGTGTTGATCGAGATCAGGCACTCGGCGGTCACGTCTCGGAGGCTCCGCGCCGGAACGATGATGGAGAGCATGGCGGAGCGTATCCGGCGCGCGGCCGACCTCTCCCGGGGCGCGTCCTATCATTCGCCGTCATGCCCGCGGCTCCTCCTTCAGCCCAGCCCCAGCAGCCTCCAGGCGTCCGCGAACGCGTCGAGCGCGTCCTCAGCCTCATCCGGCCCGCGGTGCAGTCCGACGGCGGGGACATCCAGCTCATCGACATCACCCCAGAGGGCGTCGCCCGTGTCCGCCTCCTGGGCGCCTGTATCGGGTGCCCCTCCAGCGGCATCACACTGACCCAGGGCATCGAGCGAAACGTCAAGGCCCACGTGCCCGAGATCCTGCGGGTCGAAGCCGTCTGACCGAGGCCGGAGCCCGACACTCGACCGCTTTCGCGCAACTCGTCCACAGGTGGTCCAGAAGATCGGAGTTTGTTCGGAGGCAACTCTTGCGCGTTTCGTGATAAGGGCTTCCGGTTTTGGGTGGGGCGCGGTATAAGGGTGTCACCGCGTCGGCGGCTGCCGGCGCACGCGAGTCCAGGACGGGAGCGAGCGATGCTTGTCATCACGAGGCGTGAAGGTGAGGAAGTGGTCATCGGCGACCCGAAGAACCCCATCGGGGTGGTTCGGATCGCATCGGTGAAGGGCGAGCGGGTGCGGATCGCCTTTGACTTCCCGCGAAACGTCGAGATCAATCGGCGCGAGATCGCGGATCAGATCGTGCAGAGCCCCGCCGAGGTGCTCGCGACGATCAAGCCCGAGACCGCCTGAGCCGGGTGACCACGCCGGCACGAAGCGCGGGCCCCGAGCGGGCCCGTTGCCGTTTTTGACGGATGTCCATTGTCCGAAAACTGTCAAGCCGTCCGGTAATGGGCCCGATCTAGGAGTCGGTTGCCCTACCGGAGTTCACCAATGGACATCGCCTTCATCGGCCTTGGCAAGCTCGGATTCCCCTGCGCTGTCGCGTGCGCCCTGCGGGGCCACACGGTCCACGGCTTTGACCTCGACACCGCGCTCGTGGATGGCTACAGGCGGGGCGAGGTCACACCGTTTGAGCCGGGTCTGCCCGAGCAGTACGAGTCGTGCAAGCAGCGCATGCACTATTGCCGCACACTCGACGAGGCGGTCTCGAAGGCGGACTACGTGTTCGTGTCCGTCCCGACGCCCCACGCCCCGATGCACGACGGGTCCTTCCCGTACGACGGGGTCGCGCGGAACTTTGACAACTCGATCATCGAGCGGGCGCTGGTGGATGTCGGCCGCGCGATCCGCAATCACGCGGGCGACGGGCGCTTCCGCACGGTGCTGGTGATCTCTACGACCACGCCGGGCACGATGGCAAGCGAACTGGGGCCCGCGACCGTGCGAGCCGCGGGCCAACGCATAGGCGATGGCTGGACCATGGTCTACAACCCGTTCTTCATCGGGCAGTCCACGGTGGTTCGGGACTTCCTGAACCCCGAGTTCGTGCTCCTGGGTGTGCCCCAGGACGCCGAGGGCCAGGTTGCGGACGCCGGGCGTGGAGAGTCGCTCGCGCGCGAGCTGTACGCCACGCTGCACGCCCAGCCCGTGTGCCCGATGACCTGGACCGAGGCCGAGTGCGTGAAGCTCTGCTACAACACGTATCTCGGGCTGAAGGTTGTCTTCGCCAACACGGTCATGGAGCTCGCGCACAGGCTCCCGGGCGTGAACTGCGACGTCGTCAACGCCACCCTCAAACTCGCCAAGGACAGGCTGGTCTCGCCCAAGTACATGGACGGCGGGATGGCCGACGGCGGGCCCTGCCACGGGCGCGACCAGATGGCCATGTCGTATGTCGCCCAGAAGGTCGGCCTCACGTTCAACGTCTTTGACCTCATCAACCACGGGCGCGACGCGCAGACCGGCTGGCTCGCGGACCTCATCCAGCGCCATGCCAAGGGCCGGCCCGTGGTCCTGCTGGGCATGGCCTTCAAGCCCGGCACCAACCAGACCCAGGGCAGCCCCGCGATCCTCCTCGCCAACATCCTGCGAAACCGGGGCGTCGAGCCCGTGCTGCACGACCCCGTCATCCGCCCCAGGGCCGAGTTCCCCCACGGCCCGGCGATCTACTTCATCGCCACCCGCTGGGAACAGTACAAGGACTTCGCCTTCCGACCCGGCGACACCGTCATCGACCCCTGGCGCATGATCACCAGCGTCCCCGCGGGCGTGGAACTTGTGCGCATCGGAGGAGGCGACCCGACCGATGCCGCCGCCACCGATGACGCCAGCGTGCTGGCGCGGACCGAGGCCAAGCCCGTCGGGCACCTTCGTGCGGCGTCGTGAGAGTCACAGGAGTCCCCATGCGCACCGTCGCCATGTACCGGCTGCTCTACGGCTCCGACTTCCTCGCGGAGTCTCTGGCGTCCATCTACCCGCACGTCGACGCGATCCTGTGCTGCGTCACGCACGAGATGTTCGGCGGGCGGCGGGTCGTGAAGTACTTCGGCAGAGACGTCTACCTGCCCCACGACATCGACGGCGTCACCCGAACGGTGCTGAGCTGGGCCCAGACCAACGACCCCGATGGCAAGGTGCACGTGGTCGAGAACCCCCACGGCGCGGAGCTCATTGGGCAGCTCTCGAAGATCGTGAACACGATGGTCATCCCCCGGTTTGACCCGACGCACGTCATGCTTGTGGAACCCGATGAGGTGTGGCACCCCGAGGCGATAACGGCACTCTTCGACGTGGCGCGGACATCGGACGCGGATGAGTTCATGGCCGCACCGCCCCACCTCTTCTGGCGATCCTTCCGCTTCGTCACGACCCGGCTGAACCCCTACGCCGTGCTCCGCGCACTCAAGGGAGCGTCGCAGATCGAGCCCACCGGTCACGCGCTCGCGAGCGCAAAGGGGCGTCTGCGGCGGGAGGGAGACCCACGGGTACGGGTGCATAACTTCGGGTTCGCCGGCTCCGAACGCACGGCATTCTGGAAGCACCTGACATCGCTGAGCTTCAGCCGCGACGCCGGACTCGACTGTCCACCGCGCGAGGAATGGTTCGAGGACGTGTGGCGTGCCTGGAACTGGGACAGTAACCGGCGAACCGACCTGTGCCCATCGGCCGGGCACGAGCACGTCTTTCCGGCGGCGGCGTTGTACCCGTTCGCCGAGCTCCCTCCTCTCATGAAGCAGCGCATCGCCGCGAATCCGCTCCCCGAGTGGGCGACCGCGGGCGGTATCGAGCCAGCCCTGGCGGAGGTGGCCGCGTGAGCAGCGTGCTGCCGCACAATCCCCACTTCGCCGCCCCGGGTGGCGTCGAGCTTTCGATCAACGGCCGCCCGATGGCGACGCGCGGGGCCGCGGCCCCGGCCTGCGAGGTGCCCGAGCGGTTCAGGACGCGCGAGCCCTCGGCGATGGAGCACCGCTTCACGTCGACGGGGATCAAGTTCTGGAAGCACAAGGACTCGCTGGAGGCATATCGCGCCGGCACGGGCCGCACCGTGATCTCCACGCACATCGCCCCCGAAGGACGCTGCAACCTGAAGTGCTCCTACTGCTCGGTGAGCGAGCGCACGCTGCACAGCACCATCGAGCTGCCCCGCATCCAGGAGTATCTCACGAAGCTCACGGGGCGCGGGCTCAGGGCCGTCATTCTCACCGGGGGGGGTGAGCCAACCCTCTACAAGCAGTTCAATGAGCTGGGAGAGTGGATTCTCGACCGGGGTCTGGAGCTTGCGCTCATCACCAACGGCACGCAGTTCCAGCGCGTCTCAGACCGCATCCTCGCCAACCTCACCTGGGTCCGGATTTCCATGAATCTCTTCCGCGATTGGGACCACAAGATCCGGGTGCCGCGCGACCGGCTCGGCCCGACCACGACCGTGGGCATGTCTGTGTGCTACAGCGGCGAGAACAAGGACCCCGAGTTCCTCCGCCGCGTGGGCGAGATCGCCGACGCCCACGGCGTGTCGTACGTGCGTGTGCTGCCCGACTGCATGCTGCCGCAGGCGCAGCTCATCCGCGAGCACGAGGGCCTGACGGACCTCTTCGCCTCGATGCGTGGGGGCGGGCGGTTCTTTCACCAGTTCAAGGTGCACGGCGCGCCCTGCCAGAGCAAGTGCCACCAGTCCTTCTTCCGACCCTATCTCTCAGAGGCCATCGACCCGGTGACGGGCAGGCCCGGTCTGGTCTTCCCGTGCGACTCGGTCGTGCTCAACGACCAGGCGCAGAAGTTCCGGCCCCGCTTCGCGCTGTGCGCACCCGAAGAAATCCTCGACTACATGGACGGCAAGATCGCGCAGCCGTTCGACGCGACGGTGCACTGCGCCGGATGCGTGTTCACGCGCAACGTCGACATGCTCGACCGCTACGTGCGGGGAACCGAAGACCGCACGGGCGAGTTCGCGCACACCGAGGTGAACCATGTCAACTTTGTCTAGCCGCACCGTCGCCCAGTACGACGAGGACTACTACGAGCGGGGGGTCGAGTCGGGCAAGTCCTGCTACTCCAACTACCGCTGGCTGCCGGACCTCACCATCCCCATGGCCATGGTGCTCATCGACGCGCTCGGCATCCGCCCCAGGCAGCGCGTGCTGGACTTCGGCTGCGCCAAGGGCTTCACGGTCAAGGCGCTCCGCATCCTGCGACGCGACGCCTTCGGCATCGACGTCTCGCCCTACGCCATCTCGCAGGCGGACCGCGACATCGCCGCCCACGTGGCGATGGTGGACGATCTCGACGCGTGGTCGCTGACACGCCGATTCGATCACGTCATCGCCAAGGATGTGCTGGAGCACGTGCCCTACGAGGTGATGGACGACACCATCCGGTCTATCAGCCGCATGACCGACTCGTTCATGGTCGTGGTCCCGCTGGGACGAAACGGCCGGTTCGTGATCGAGGCCTACGAGCGCGACGTCACGCACATCGTTCGCGAGAACGCGTCCTGGTGGCTGGAGCAACTCGAACGCCACTTCGCCGACGTCTCCTGGCAGCACCACATCGACGGCCTGAAGGACAACTGGCACCGCGTCGACCCAAAGGGCAATGCCGTGTTCATCGCGCGCGGGTCGCGCCTCCGCGCCGCCGCCTGAGGGCACCTCAGTCCTGCAACTGACGGAGTTCGTCCCGCAGGATGGCGGCGAGCTCGTAGTTCTCGTCCGCGATCGCGCGCGACAACCGCTCGCGGAGCTCCGACCGCTGGCTCACGGGCAGGCGGGGCACCAGCCCGTCGCGCATCGACCGCAGCATCTGGGCCTCGGAGCTCTTCTCGAAGAGCTGCGGGTTGCCGGACTCCACATACGCCCGCTTCAGCGCGTCCAGCCCCTCGTCGAGCGCCAGGAGCGCCGCCTTGGGCTCGTTGTCGCGCAGCGCCATGCTCGCCACCGCCCGCGTGCGGGTCATCAGCACGTAGGGCCTCAGCTCGTCCAGCCCCTGCCGGTCCTCATCCCGCTCCGCGTAGTCGCGGATGAAGTCGATCGCCCGCAGGTTCCGCGTCGTGTCCCGCACGACCAGCTCGTAGTACTCCAGCGCCAGCAGCGCCACGTAGCGGCGGTAATAGAGCTCCGCCTCCTCGCGGATCTCGCGGCACTCTTCGGCGGTCAGCGTCGACTTCTCGGACTCCGACGCCGAAGAATCTGCACCAACGGGTTCTCGGCCATGGGGCCCCGCAGGACCGTTGGCATCGTCACGATCCCGTCCGCCGTCGATCAGATGCTCGAAGTACTCCAGGACGCTGGGAAAGCCGTGGGGAGCCAGCCCGTCGGGCCGGCCCTCGAGGTTGAGCTGGAGGATTCCCATCTCGACGCGCACCTGGAGCTTTGGCTCACCGTCAAGTCCGGTAATGATGCGGCAGTTGAGCTTGCCGGGCACAAGTGGCCATGCGGCAAGTAGTTTGGAGATGTCATCGTCCATGTGTTCGGTATATGACTGGTAACGAAGCGCTTGTCAGTAAGGGCGTCGGCATGACGGCGGGCGGAACTTTTGTCGCATTGAGTATAGGTAGTCGTGTTTTTCTTGGAAAGTTCCTTGCATTCGGCGCAGCTTGTGCCACATTCAAACTGGGAGGGTGTGGAGAGACCCCGGGCACAAGCCCGGACCCCCCAAAGTCGATGGAACCCATGGACGGGTGAGAACGGATAAGGAGTGACGCACTTGTGGGAGTGCGTCAACGCGTCGAGCTGTTTGACGTGGGTCGGTCGGCGGTTCTCGCCGGGAAGGTGGGTAGAGACGTGAGTTCAGTCCGTACTTCGGCCGGCTCGGCCACGCCGAGAAGGCGCGCACAATCCGACCTCACGGTGTATCTCCGTGAGATCAGCCAGTTTCCCCTCCTGACCGCCGAGGAGGAGCGTGAACTGGGCTGGAAGGTCATCAACGACAACTGCGCCATCTCCCGCGACCGCATGGTCCGCGCGAACCTCCGCCTGGTGGTGGCGATCGCGAAGAACTTCACCGGGCGGGGTCTGTCCCTGCCGGACCTCATCGAAGAGGGGAATATCGGGCTGCTCCGCGCGGTGGAGGGGTTTGACCCCGCCCAGGGCGCACGGTTCAGCACGTATGCCTCGTGGTGGATCAAGCAGTCGATCAAGCGGGCGCTGATCAACGCCTGCCAGCCCGTGCACATCCCGGCGTACATGGTGGAACTGGTCGCGAAGTGGAAGGCCGCGTATCGCAAGCTCGAGCACGATCTGGGCACCGCGCCCAGCATGCAGGACCTCGCGGTGGCGATGGACCTGCCCCTGCGGAAGGTGCGGATCATCCGGCGCGCGGTCAAGGCGTTCCAGACGCCCTCGCAGATGCCCCGCGACCGGGGCGGGGAGCTGATCAACTTCACCGAGACCATCGCCGACACCCGCGGCGCCCGCCCCGACGACGCGGTCTTCCAGCGTGAGGACCTGGCGGCGGTCAAGCGCCTCATGGACAGCATCGACGAACGCGAGGCCCGGGTCCTCCGCATGCGATTCGGGATGGACGGCTGCGAGCCCATGACCCTCAAGCAGATTTCCGAGGAGCTGGGGATCAGCCGTGAGAGGGTCCGCCAGGTCGTGGACGAATCGCTGACGCGGCTGAACCAGCAGCTCACCGCGCCCAGGTCGCAGCAAGAGGTCCTGGAGACGGCGTACACCCGAGACCGCCGGTCCCGCGCCTCGATCGCCGACTGAACAGCATCCCCGGCAAGAACACCGGGCACACCAGCAGCACGGACCGGTCCCCCAGCGGGGCCGGTCTTTTTTCTGTCGAAAGGCACTTCCCGGGCCGGTCTGCTACCATCGGTCCATGATGTCCCGAGCCCCCGCGGCGCGCCTCGCGCGCGTGCTTTCGTCGTTGATCTTCGCCGCCGGCGTCGCCCTTGCCGCGCCCGGCGCCACCGCCCAATCAGACACCTATGCCAATGAGGTGAACGCCTTGTTCAAGGCGATTCCGACCGCCCGCCGGTCGGACCTGGTGCTGCTCCCGGCGCTCACGAAGACCGCCCCGGCACCGGCGCGAGTCTCGCTGCGTGACGACGCCGCTCTGCTGCCCGCCTCGTCCGCGGACTTCGCGGCGGCCGCCGCCTGGGCCCAGGCACCCGCCCAACAGGAGGCCCTGAAGGTCCTTGCCACCATCACCCGAGAGGGCGAGTGGACCAAGGCCTACGCCTTCGCGCAGCCCTATGGCGCCGACCTGGTCGAACCCTCGCTCATCCGCGACGGGGCGTACACGGAACTCGGCGACCCACCCACGCTCGCGGCGGCACAGCACCTGTACCTCCCGCTCCTGGACAGGCTGGTGTGCCTCGTGAACGTCGAAGCGACGCGCCTCGCGGCGGCGGGCGACCCCGCGGCGGGCCTCGACACGCTCACCAACCTCGTCTGCTTCGGCAGGCAGATGGTCGACAGGGCCTTCTCCAAAGAAGCCACCTGGGGCCTGGAGACCATGAGCCAGGCGCTCGAACGCATCCGCGACCTGGCCTACCAGGACATGATCGGCCCCCGCGCCATCGGCACCGACCGGCTCCGGGGGGTGCTGCAACGCCTCAACGAGGGCGGGTACACCGACCTCACCCGGCGGGGATTCCCCATCGGCGACCGCGCGGGCACCGACCAGATCCTCGCCCGTGTGTACTCGGGCAGCGGCCCGGTTGACGCCACGATCTTCGCCCCGACCATGGCCAGGCTGGGCTCGGCGAGCGAGCCCCTTCGGCTGTTCGCGGAGTCGTCCAGGTGGACCTCCGCCGCCCCCATGCAGGCCGACGGGAAACTGGCCCGCGACACCGCCAAGGGAATCTACGCCGACTGGAATGCTCGCTGGGGGGCGGACTGGTTCGACAAGAGGCAGTCGCTGCAGCCCGAGTACGAGAGGCTCAACGGGCAGACGATGGCGGCGGTCGCCCAGAGCACCCCGGACATGGCCCCCCTCCTCAACGCCCGCCAGATCACACGGACGGAGCTGGTCGGCACACGGGCCTCGCTCGCGGTGATCGGGTACGCGTACACACAGAAGATCCTTCCGTCGCAGCTCTCGGCGGTGAGGCCCCTGTGGATCCCGAACATCGAGAACGATCCGTTCAACACCCAGCGCGGGGGCGGCCCGCAGTCGTGGCTGACGTTCATGGTCCCGAAGCGCGACACGCCTAAGAACGAGCGGGGCGAGCCCGTGCCCTACGAGATCGACGTGGTGACGCGCGACCCCGCGTACCCGGTGAAGCGGGCGTTCACGGACGACACGTTCATCATCGTGTCGATGGGCTCGAACTACGAGCGAGACTTCGCGAAGTACAACCAGAACACGATCAAGAAGCTGGACAAGCCGGCGGACTACCTGATCTTCCCGCCCGTGGTCAGCCTGCAGCGCGAGGTGATGATCGCCCGCGATGCGCTGAAGTGAGACCGAGATGACATCCGCTGCACACAAGGTCGTGATCATCGGGTCCGGGCCCTCGGGCTGGACCGCCGCCGTCTACGCCGCACGGGCGAACCTCACCCCGGTGGTCTACACCGGAGTGCCCAAGCAGGACCCGGGCCCGGTCCTCCCCGGCGGGCAGCTCATGCTGACCACGGAGGTCGAGAACTACCCCGGATTCCCGCACGGCGTGATGGGCCCGGAACTCATGGCCAAGTTCCGCGAGCAGGCGGAGCGGTTCAAAGCCAAGGTCATCGAGGAAGATGTCGCCCGCTGCGAGTTCTCCAAGGACCCCGCCAAGAGCCCCCACACGCTGCACCTGGCCGACGGCACCTCCGTCCGCGCCCACGCGGTCATCATCGCCACGGGGGCGACCGCGAACTGGCTCGGCCTGCCCAACGAGATGCGCCTCGCCACCGCGGGCGGGGGCGTTTCCGCGTGCGCTGTCTGCGACGGCGCCCTCCCGGCCTTCCGAGGGCAGGAGCTCGCGGTCGTGGGCGGCGGCGACACCGCCATGGAAGAGGCCACGTACCTCACCAAGTTCGCCTCCACGGTGCACATGGTTCACCGGCGGGATTCCTTCCGCGCCAGCAAGATCATGCAGGAGAGGCTGCTCTCCCGCCCCAACGTCAAGGTCCACTGGAACAAGGTCGTCCTGGACGTGCTCGGCGCCTCGTACATCGAGTCGCTGGTGCTGGAGGACACGCTCACCGGCGAGAGATCGACCCTCCCCGTCAAGGGCCTGTTCATTGCCATCGGGCACACTCCCGCCACGAAGTTCCTGAAGGGCAGCGGCGTGGCCATGACCGAGGCCGGGTACATCGCGCTCGCAACCCGGCACAGCGCCACCAACCTGCCCGGCGTGTTCGCGGCGGGCGATGTCGCGGACGCGGAGTATCGCCAGGCCGTAACCGCCGCGGGCATGGGCTGCCAGGCCGCCCTCGACGCGGAGCGCTGGCTCGCCGCACAGGGAATCGACTAACGTGACGACCCCCGCGACCAATGCGGAGCCCCTCCGTCTGCACGTCGGGGGCGAGACCGCCAAGGCCGGCTGGAAGATCGTCAACATCAAGATGCTCCCGGGCGTGGACTTTCTAGGGTCCGCCACGGACCTCTCCGCCTTCGCCGACGGGAGCGTCGACGAGGTCTACGGCAGCCACATCTACGAGCACCTCTCGTACAGCGAGGAACTGCTCAGGGCGTTCTCGGAGGTCTATCGGGTGCTGAAGCCCGGCGGGGTCTTCCGCCTGGGCGTGCCGGACCTGGAAACCCTCTGCCGCCTGTTCCTGGACCCCGGCCTCACGCTCGAGAAGAAGTTCTGGGTGATGCGGATGATCTATGGCGGGCAGACGGACCCTTGGGACTTTCACAAGGGCGGGTACAGCGCGGAGATCATGGGGGAGTTCCTGCACGCCGCCGGGTTCCGAGAGATCCAGCGCGTGAACTACTTCGAGCTGTTCCAGGACACGACGACGCTCGCGTTCGAGGGGACGCCGATCAGCCTGAACATGCAGGCGGTGAAGCCCGTGGCGTAGGTGGGAGTCGTGCCGTACGCTCTGGCGGCGGTTGGTCACGTCTGGTCCCGTGCTGGCCGCGCCGACTCGTTGCCCGACCTGTTGCCCGACCTGTTGGGAGATGCACGCATGCGGTACTCGCCCCTGGCTCTGACCCTGCTCGCGACTGTTGCCCTGGCCCAGCCCGGGCTGCCAAACCAGCCCAAGCCCACCGGGCCCTGGGAGCCGAAGGTGGGCGAGCCGTTCCCGGCGGGGGGCGACGGGCCCTTCCAGCGGGACTTTGAGCCGGCGAGCGTGGAGTACACGGTCGAGACCGTGGTCGAGGGCGTGGAGGTCCCCTGGGCGATCGTCTGGACGCCCGACGGCCGCATGCTCTTCACCGAGCGCACCGGGCGCGTCCGGGAGTTCGCCAATGGAAAGCTCACGCCAGAGCCCATGCTCACCGTGCCCGTCGACACCCGCGCGGGCGAGATCGGCCTCATGGGCATGTGCCTGCACCCGCAGTTCGCGGCCAATAGGTTCGTTTACATCGCCTTCGGCAAGGCCCGCGATGTGATCCATGTGAAGAGGTACAAGGAAGAGGGCGGGAAGCTCACCGACGAGCAGGCGATCCTGCAGATCACTCCCGCGGGTCGTAACCACGCGGGCTGCTGCCTGGCGTTCGGCCCCGACGGCAAGCTCTACATCACCGCGGGCGAGGCCTTCCAGAGCAAGCTCGCCCAGGACCTGACTTCGCTGGGAGGCAAGGTGCTCCGCCTGAACGACGACGGCACCGTTCCCGCTGACAACCCCTTCACCGGCACCGAGCACAAGGAAAAGGGCGTGAGGCCAGAGATCTGGTCGTACGGGAACCGCAACCCGCAGGGCCTGGCCTGGCAGCCCGGGACCGGCGCGCTCTTTGCCAGCGAGCACGGGCCCAGCGGCGAGAACGGCACCGGCGGCGATGAGGTCAACATCATCGAGAAGGGAAAGAACTACGGCTGGCCGACCATCCACCACGCCATGAAGCAGGACGGGATGGAGACGCCCGTGGTCCTGTGGGACCCCGCCCTCGCGCCCGCCTCCGCGTCGTTCTACGACGGCACGGTCTTCCCGGAGCTGAAGGGCAACCTGCTCGTCGGAGCGCTCGGGGGCCTGGGAATGCCCCAGAGGCCCGGCATTCTCCGCATCGTCCTCGACGGGCGAAAGGTCGTGAAGCAGGAGCGGCTCGTCTCCAACCTCGGGCGCATCCGCTGCGTCGCGGCGGGCCCGGACGGGTTCGTGTACTTCTCCACGTCCAACCGCGACGGCCGGGGCCGCCCAGACCAGACCGACGACCGCATCATGCGGCTGAAGCCCAAGGCGAAGTGATCTACAGGTCGCCCTCGCCCAGCAGGCGGAACTCCTTGCGCCTCAGGATCTGGCCCCCCAGAGTCAGGTCGTCCACCGCCAGCGCGATCGTCGCGGACGAACCCGCCCTGAGCATCAGCGGGTAGGCGAAGTGGATCGAGAGCTCCGCCGAGAGCAGGCACAGGCACATGCTCGCGAGCGTGTGATGCCCTCCCAGCTCCACCACCAGCACATCGCGGGTGCTGTACGGGAAGTTTCCCTTGCGGAGAATCTCGACCGCGGCCTTGGCGTTGTTCGTGATGATCCGGATAACAGCGTGGTCGCTCGCCTCATAGACGGAGAGCGCGCACAGGTGGGCGGTGGACCCCTCGAACTCCTGGACAAGGTCGAAGAGCTTTCCGACCTTGTTCGCGAGAAAGACGCTGAACTGTGTGACGCTGGGCGGCGAGTAGCCCCGCGAGGTGTCCAGTGGCGTTGGCGCTTGGCTCATCGAAGTCCTTTCGCCGGCCGAACGGTCTGCGGACCGGTCACCCCCAGCCGAGCAGCCCCGACTCCGGACCTGTCCGAACGGGAGTCAGGATACTCGACGGGGGGGCGATCGACAAGACAAAGCGGCCCGGCTGGCGAGCCCGCGCTGTCTTTCGGGCGCAGAACTGGCCGGGGCCGAGGCCCGCGGGGGCGGGGTGGCGACGGGTCAGGCGCTGAAGGAGGAGCCGCAGCCACAGGTGCTGGTGGCGTTGGGGTTCCCGAAGACAAAGCCCCGTCCCATGATCTCGTCCTTGAAGTCGATGGTGGTGCCGTTGAGGTAGAGCAGGCTCTTGGGGTCCACGATGATGGTCACGCCGTGCTGCACGAAGGTCTCGTCGGTCTCCTTCTGGCTCTCGGTGAGGTCCAGAAGGTAGGAGAAGCCCGAGCATCCCCCACCCTTCACGCCGACGCGCAGACGGACCTTGGCCTTGTCCAGTTCCTGCTCCTCGATGATCCGGTGGATCTCGCGGGCGGCGATGGCGGAAAGAACGACGCCCGAGGCCTGCGCGGCGTCGTGGGTCGCGGTCGGGGGGGTCGTCGGGGGGGTGGTCGTGCCCATCCTGAGAGTCTCCTTCAGTCAACAGTACGCGTGAGGGCGGAGGCCCGTTCACCCCGCGCTGGGTCAGGTGGCCGGGTGAGCCGCGGCGGAGGGCTCGCCAGCGGGGATCCCGTTCTTTTCCTTGTAGTCGTTGATGGCGGCCCGGATCGCGTCCTCGGCAAGCACGGAGCAGTGGATCTTGACAGGCGGAAGGCTGAGCTCCTCGACGATCTGCGTGTTCCTGATCGCGAGCCCCTCGTCGAGGGACTTGCCCTTGAGCCACTCGGTGGCGAGAGACGAGGAGGCGATGGCCGAGCCGCAGCCGAAGCACTTGAACTTGGCGTCCTGGATCATGCCGGTCTTGCTGTCGACCTTGATCTGGAGCTGCATGACGTCGCCACACTCGGGCGCGCCGACCAGGCCGACACCGACGTCCTTGCGGGACTTGATCTCGGCCTGGGTGCCAAAGGTGCCGACGTTTCGGGGGTTCTCGTAGTGCTCGATGATCTTCGGGCCGTATGCCATGGTGTCCTCCGGTGGGGCTAGTGGTGCCCCCACTCGACCTTGCTGAGGTCGATGCCTTCCTTGTGCATGTCGTACAGTGGTGAGAGTTCGCGGAGCTTTCGGACGGCACGAACGACGGAGTCGATCGTGTAGTCGATCTCAGCCTCGGTGGTGCCCCGCCCGAGCGAGAGCCGCAGGGAGGAGTGGGCGAGTTCGTCGCCCACGCCGATGGACTTGAGCACGTAGCTGGGTTCCAGGCTCGCGCTGGTGCACGCGGAACCCGAGGAGCACGCGAGTTCCTTGACCGCCATCATGAGGCTCTCGCCCTCGACAAAGCCGAACGAGATGTTCGTGAGGTGGGGCAGTCGCTTCTCAGCGTGTCCGTTGACGACGCAACTGTCGAGCTGGCTGGTGACACCCCGCTCCAGCCTGCGCCGGAGGGCGAGCAGACGCTCCGCGTCGCGGTCCATCTGCGCCATGGCGATCTCGCAGGCCTTGCCGAGCCCGACGATGCCCGTGACGTTCAGGGTGCCCGGGCGGAAGCCTCGCTCCTGCCCGCCGCCGTCGGCCAGGGCCTGCAGGCGGACGCGGGGCTTGCGGCGGCGGACGTAGAGCGCGCCCACGCCCTTGGGCCCGTAGATCTTGTGCCCCGAGAGCGAGAGCAGGTCCACGTTGTCGCGCTCGACGTTCACCGGCATCTTGCCCGCCCACTGCGTGGCGTCGGTGTGGAACAGAACGCCCCGCTCGTGGCAGAGGGCGCCGATGGCCGGGACCTCGTTGATCGTGCCGATCTCGTTGTTCGCCCACATGATGGTGACGAGGATGGTGTCGTCCCGCATCGCGGCCTTCACCATCTCCGCGGTCACCAGGCCGTCGTTCCCGGGCTCGAGCAGGGTGAGCGAGAAGCCCTCTTTCTCCAGCCGCTTGCACGGGTCCAGCACGGCTTTGTGCTCGATGACGCAACTGATGATGTGCCCGCGGGGCTTTCCCGAGCCCGCGGGGTACTTCTCGTACAGGTACGCGCCGCCCTTGATGGCGAGGTTGTTGGACTCGGTAGAGCCGCTCGTGAAGATGACTTCTTTCTCGTCCGCGCCGAGCATGCGGGCAACCTGCTCTCGGGCGGAGTCCACCGCGGCCTCCGCCTCCCAGCCGAACTGGTGGTTGCGGCTGCCGGGGTTGCCGAAGTGCGTCGTGAAGTAGGGGAGCATTGCCTCCACCACCCGCGGGTCACAGGGCGTTGTGGCTGCGTGATCGAGATAGATCGGGCGTGCGTCTGCCATCACGGCCTCCGGGCCATTGAGGACGCCAGGGTCCTGATATTTAGAATCAATCCAACTTGTAATGCCGAACATTAGGCACTTGCCGGTCGGGCGTACACCATCCGCAGGCGGTTTCCGGGCGGGGTGTACTCGACCTCGGCCATGTAGGAACGGATCAGGAGCAGACCCCGGCCCGAGGCACGCTCCAGGTTCTCTTCAGATGTGGGGTCGGGCACGGAGTCAGGGTCAAAGCCCGGACCCTGGTCGGCCACGACGATCTCCACCCGCGATGGGGAGCAGTCAACCTCCACGAGCACGGGCGTGGTCGCGGGCAGGTCGCGGTGCCCGTGCCGAAAGGCGTTGGCGATGGCCTCGTGAAGGGCGAGCCTGACGGCGAAGATCGAGGCCTTCGGGTAGTGAAGGTCCTCGAGCGACTTGACGATCACCGACTCAGCCTGCTGCACCTGGCCCGGCAGGTTGCTCAGGTGAAGAACGGCATGGCGACCGGGCTGGCCCTTGGGGGTGTCCATCGTGGCGCGCCGGGGCGGGCTCAGACGAAACTGGCCACCGCGTCCGCGGTGGAGTCGTGGATCTGGAAGAGCTTGCTCAGCTTCGTGATGTGGAATACTTCCTTGATCTGCGGGTCGATGTTCGCGAGTCGGAGCTGACCCTGGCGTGCGCGGACCTTGTTGTTGATCGTGATGAGCTGCCCGAGAGCGGCGGACGAGAGATGCTCCACGTTCGCGAAACTGAGCAGCATCCTGGGTGCCTGCTCGGAGTCCACGAGCGCGGCAACCTGCTCACCGATGGCCTGGATGTTGCCCTCGTCGAGGATGTTGCGGTCGACGAACTCGACGTGGATCACGCCGTCGGCTCGCTTGACTCGGATGCGGGGTTCCTGGCTGGACATCGGGGTGTCTCCTGAGAGGCAGAGGGGATCATAGCGGGCGACCGGGCAGGGCGGGCGCAAGAAAGAGCCCCGGGGCCGGCCCGGGGCTTAGGCGGTCAGTGTGCCTGCGCCGCTCAGCCGGGCAGGCGGAGCGAGTCGGCGAGGCCTGGGAAGTTGCGTTCCTCTTCCTCGTTCTGGATGAGGATCGTGGGCTTGAGGAGGATGAGCAGGGTCTGCTCTTCCTTCGACATGACGCGGTTGGAGAAGAAGCGGTTGAGGATCGGGATCTTGGACAGAACGGGGACGCCCGTCTCGGCTTCCTGCTCGGTCACGAGGCGCTGGCCGCCGAGGAGGATCGTGCCCTGGTCGGGGACGGTCACCGTGGTCTGGACGCGGGTGACGGTGGTGGTGGGCACCTGGATGAAGGACTGGGTGGCGGCGGAGTTGACGAGCTGGCCGCCTGCGATCGCGGTCACGGGCTGGGTGCCGAAGCCGTCGATCTTGGCGATCGAGGCGTCGACGTTGAGGGTGACGTAGCGGCGGTCGGCGGAGATGGTGCCGTCCACGAGCAGTCGCACGCCCTCGTTCACCGCGTTGAGTTCGGGGTCGAAGCCGACCGCGGACTCGCTGACGATGGGCTGGAGGTCGGAGACGAAGGCGACCTGGGTGGCGACGTAGATGTTGGAAGTCTGGCCGTTGGTGAAGGTGAGGCGGGGCGCGGTGAGGGTCACGCTGCGGCGGTCGGCCTGGGTGGCCTTGACGAGGAAGTCGACCTGGATGTCATCGAGGAACTCGCCGCCAATGCCCAGCGCGGGGGACGCGCTGATGAGGGAAGGGGCGAAGTCGCCACCGAGGAGACCTTCGACCAGGCCGAGGCTGTTCTGGCCGGCGCCGATGACGGACAGGGGGCTGGGCAGGGGGGTGTTGTTGGTGTTGGCACCGGTGCCGGTGGTGGGGAAGGTCGGGGAGATGGAGCCGTCGGGGCGGAAGAAGTCGCTGGGGCGGTTGGTGGGGCGAGTGGCGCGGGCGATGCGCTGCTGGTTGTTGTCGGCGTTGAAGTAGACGTCGAGGTCGACGCCGATCTGTTCGAAGAAGTCCTGGGCGACGAGGAGGAATCGGGTCTCGACGTTGACCTGCATCGCGCGGGATTCGCGGAGCTTGGAGAGCAGGCCGTGGACCTCGCGGTGGTTCGCGGGGGTCTGCGTGATGATCAGGTTGCCCTGGAGTTGCTGGATGAAGCCGGTCTGCCCGCCGTTCTCCTGCCAGCCCTCCTGGTCCACGTTGGTCGTGATGATCTGGATGAGGTCGTTGGTGCGGTCTTCGAGGGTCCGGCGGCCGGCGCCGGGGACGCCGCCCTGCTGGTTGTCGCGGAAGGGGCTCCGGCCGCTGCCGCCGCCCTGCTGGCCGGTGCTCTGGAGCACGGCCTGTAGGTCGAACTCGGGTGCCTGGTTGTAGTCCGGGACCTCGATGAGCAGGTCGCGGATGTCGTAGATCACCAGCACGCGATTGCGGTTGATGACCTCCTTGGAGGCGATGGTGATCACGCCGTCGTTGATGGACCATGCGGCGCCGTTGGCGGCGTCGGGGCTCACGCGCTCCACCACGCGGTCGAGGATCGTGCGGATGGGCACGTTCGTCAGGTTCAGCGTAACGGGCGACTCGCGGTCGATGCTGACGAGCTCAAGGCTCTGATAGTCAACATCGAAGTCGAGGTTGGTCACGGCCTTGAGGAAGCCGACCACGGTCGTGAGCGGGGTGTCGGTGAAGTTGACGGGGATCTTCTTCCGCTCGATCACCGCGAGTGCGCGCCGGTTTTCCTCGGTGTCGTTGAAGGCGATGGGCTCGCCCCGGCGATAGCTGATCGCGGGCCAGTCGGAGCTGTAGCCCAGGATGTTCACGGGCGGGATGACGGCCTCGGCGTTGGCGAGCTCGTGCTCGTTGATGTTGATCTGCTTGCGGCGCTCCAGCAGGCCGTACTTCTGCGCGATGATCGTGTCGATCAGGATGTCTCGCAGCACCAGGCCCGTGGGGTTGATGGGGTCCAGGAACAGGATCTGCTCCACGACCTGCAGGGCCTCCTCGTACTTCATCTCACGCTGCAGGGCCCGGACGCGCTGCACGGCCTCATTGATCTTCTCGGCCTTGGTCGCGGCGGTGCTCGCCTTGATGCGGGCGGCCTCTTCCGACAGGCGACGCTCCCGGTCGGCGATCTGGCGGGCGCGGATGTCGTCCTCGGCCTTGTCGATCGCCGTGCGGAGCTCGCCCACGCGGGTGGCCATCTCGGCCATCTCGGTCTCGGAGAGGAACTGACGCCCCGAGTTCAGGCGGAGGTTGGCCTGCGCCGCAAGGTCGCGGGCGGCCTTGGCGTCCCCGCCCGCGAGGGCCCCGGACGCCTGCCCCAGGAAGTTCTCGAACTCTGCAATGGTCTGATCGTGGGCGATCTGGCGGCTGCCGAGCTGGTTGTCCAGCAGGTTGGCGCCAGCCCCGGGAGCGATGTTCAGCCTGAGCTTGGCCTCCGTCAGACGCTGCTCCGCGTGCGTCCGGGCGCCCGCGTCCACGACGTCCGCGTAGCCGCTGAGCACTTTCTGATACTTGGCGGCGGCGTCGGCAAAGCGCGACTGATCGAACGCCACGTCGCCCTCGGAGAGCAGCGCCTGCGCCTCAAACTTGCGGGCCTCGGCGATCGGGTCCACCGGCTGCGGGGCGGGCTCGGCCACAGGCTGCGCCGCGGGCTGGGCGGCGGCGGGCTCGGAGGCGGGCTGAGCGGCGGCGGGCTCGGAAGCGGGCTGAGCGGCGGGCTGGGCGGCTGGCTCAGAGGCGGGCTGCGCCGGCTCGTCGGTGCGCTTCTTGATCACGCCGGGCTGCATCATGCCCGCGTCGCGCCGGGAGGTCTCGAGATCGAAGATCGAGCTCTGCAGCGAGGCGAGCGTGCGGGCCTGGCCGTCGTCCAGCGTCACGCCGCTGCGGTTGATCTCATCGAGCAGCATGCGGCACTCGGCGGCTCGCCCGGCATCCCACGCCGCGGACGCGGCCACCAGCTTGGCGGGGATCTGCGGGGCGAGTTCGGCCTGGCCCCTGTCGGCGGCGGCGAGGAGTTCGCGGGCCTGATCGGCCTGGGCGTTGGTCGCGCGGGGGGCGTCGATCACGCCCTGGGCATGGCGACGAAGCGTGAGATAGTCCTGGCGGGCCAGGCAGTCTTCGGCGGTCTGCAGGCTCACGTCCACGGGCGACATGGACTTGATCCGGGTGCTGGCGTTGGACAGGAGTGCGTGCAGCCGCTTGCGCTGGCTGTCGGGAAGGTCGGCGCCGCCGGCGAGGGGGGTGAGGATGCTGCGGGCCTGGACGACCTTGCCCTCGGCGAGGAGGTCGGCGGCGCGGTTCAGCGTCGTCAGCACGTCGGCCGACGCGTGTGTCGCTGTCTGGGCCTGTGCCGCCGCGAAGGGCGCGATGAAGGCCGGGGCAGCAAGGCCAACCACCGTCAGAAGGGAACGAACGCAGAAGGTGTCGCGGCTCAACATGGGCAACTCCAAGCGGGGTCAAAAAACCTGAACCCGAAAAGTCCGACTCCAAATCCCCAAGGCTCCGGCGTGTTCCGACACACCGCACGTTCGCCCTTGTGGGGCGATGCCGACCGCGTGGTCGCGACGGCTTGGTCTGCGGGGCGGGCTTCGCGCCACGAATGTTCGCGGCAAGCATCCCGCCAAACGGGTGTCCGTCCACCCGCCCTCCGGGTCCAAGGGTGCCCGGAAGATAATCACCTTCGGCCCAAGTTGCAAACGGCCCCGCCCGGTTTTTGGAAGGGGCCCCCTACTCATCGAGCCACCGCGAGGCGATCAGCCAGCCGGCCCCGCCATCAGAGCGACGGAGCTTCCGAGCCTGCATGCGGACCGGGCCCAGTTGTTCGGGTTTCAGACGGTCAGACGCCACCACGAACACGTCCCGCGGGTCGTCCGTCCCGGAGCGTTCCAAGAGCTCGTCCACTGCGTCAAAGGCCGTCTCTTCGGCTTCCCGCAGGCACGATGCCCGAAGAACGACCTCCACATATCGCGGGGGGCCGGCGGGAAACTCGCACCGCAGGATGCACCGCCACGCCGTCACACCCAGGGCCCGCCCCTCGTCATCGAGGTTCTGGTCCGGGTCAACATTCAGGATCAACTGCCAATCGTCTCGAAGCCGCTCGACGATCTCGTCGGGGGTCAGCAGGTCGGGCTGGTCCTTGGGAATGGACAGGACGGACCGGTGCTCGTGAGCGGCGGCGTCGGCGCCGGCCGGGTCCTCGCACTGTTCCAGGTCAAAGGAGTGGAGCACGCGCTCGACCTTTTCCTTGAAGGTGGGCTCGGCGCGGATGGTCACGATCTTGTGCTCGTCCACGAAGAGGTACAGGAAGGGCTCTTCGGACATGGCCCCGAACCCCACCATGCCGTCCTCGAACAGGAAGTCGCGGAAGCGGCGGAGGCAGTCGGTCACGCGGTCGCTGCCGACGAGGTCGTAGGAGATGTACGGGTCGATCTCGCGGTAGGCATCGCGGCCGAGGACATCGAGGATCGGGAACATCCGGCCCGGGAAGAGCGAGAGGAGCATCTTGCAGAGGGGTTCGACCCGTTCGGCGGAGATCACCGCGTCGAAGATGTAGCGGTCGGGCCACTCTTCCCAGTCGCCCTCGTCCTCTCCGCCGTCGGCGGGTTCGAACTGCAGCGTGTAACCGGGCTTGGGAACCAGGGGCTCGATGGGGTAGGCCCCCAGGGGGAACTTGAACCCTTCGATTTCATGGCGTTCGAGGGCCGGGTCTGCCTTGCAGGTAATCATGCAATCACAGGATACGTCGGGCAGGGCCGGCCCACGGGCCCCGGGGCGCCCAACAATGGACCTGCCCCCACATGGCCAGAGACAGCAGCAATCCCGGCGGCGGCAAGGTGCCGATGAACGGCGCACGCGAGGACAGGCACCTCCTGTCGGGCCCGCGCAGCCGCCTCGAGGAGTTGGGGCGGGTCCTGCGGATCAGCCGCGAGTTCATCCGCGGGTTCCGGGCTCTGCACTTCGTGGGCCCGTGCGTGACGGTGTTTGGCTCGGCGAGATTCGCGGACGACCACCCGGCGTACGCCACGGCGCGGGACATGGGAGCCCGGATCGCCAGGGAGGGATTGACGGTGATGACCGGGGGCGGGCCGGGGATCATGGAAGCCGCCAACCGCGGGGCACGCGAGGCGGGCGGGCGTTCGATCGGTTGCAACATCGAGCTGCCGATGGAGCAGGAGCCAAACCCGTACCTCGACCGCTTCGTGGAGTTCCGCTACTTCTTCGTGCGGAAGGTCATGCTGGTGAAGTACAGCTACGCGTTCGTGGTGATGCCCGGGGGCTTCGGCACTCTGGATGAGCTCTTCGAGGCGGCGACGCTGGTGCAGACGGCAAAGATCCTGTCATTTCCGGTGGTGCTCATGGGCGTGGATTACTGGGCACCGATGTTCGAGTTTCTGCGAAATCGCCTTGAGGCCCGCGGCACCATCTCCCCCGGCGACCTCGACCTGCTCACGCTCACGGACTCACCCGAGGAAGCGATGCTCGCGGTCCGGCGTGGGCTGGACGTGCACGCGGCGGACGTCGCGAGACAGCGGGCGATGCGCGGACGCTGGTGGCTGGGCGAGGACTCCCGCGAGCCGGCAACGGGCGCCGCGCAAACCTGACCGGTCGCCCGCCCAGCCGGTACCATCCCCACTCCGGAGGTACCCCGCATGCGCGACCCACGCCTGGACAAGCTCGCCAACGTCCTCGTCAACTACTCCACGTCGGTCAAGAAGGGCGACCTGGTCACAGTCTCGGCGGACGCCGCGGCATTCCCCGCGGTGGAGGCCGTCTTCGAGGCGGTGCTACGGGCCGGGGGCAACCCCGTCTGGACGCCCCGCTCCGACCGCCTGCTTGAGATCATGCTCGGGCATGCCACCGACGAGCAACTGCGGTTCTTCTCCCCTCTGGAGATGCACCGCGTGCAGACGGCTGACGTGCAGATCGGCTTCTGGGTCGAGCAGAACCCCAAGCACCTTGGGAAGTTTGACCCCCTTCGCATCGCGGCCCACCAGTCCGCGAGGCGCGAGTTCATGAAGGTCTTCATGAACAGGGCCGCGAGCGGCTCGCTCCGCTGGGTCGGCACGATCTACCCGACGCACGGCAACGCCCAGGACGCCGAGCGCAGCCTCACGCAGTTCGAGGACTTCGTCTTCCGCGCGGGCCTGCTGCACCTGGAGAACCCGGTCGCGGCGTGGGAGCAGGTGCGCGAGCGTCAGCAGCGAGTCTGCGACTTCCTGCAGGGCAAGAAGCTCGTGCACTTCACGGCACCCGCCCGCGACGGGCACGACGGCACCGACCTGCGGGTGGATGTCTCCAAGGGCATCTGGGTCAACTGCGCCGGCAAGGAGAACTTCCCCGATGGCGAGGTCTTCGCGGGCCCCACGGGCGTCGAGGGGCACGTGAACTACACCTACCCCGCGGTCTACCAGGGGCGCGAGGTCGAGGGCGTGAGGCTCGCGTTCCGGGGCGGGCGAGTCGTCGACGCCTCCGCGAAGAAGAACGAGTCGTTCCTCATCAGCATGCTCGACCAGGACCCGGGCGCCCGCGTGCTGGGCGAGATCGCCATCGGCACCAACTACTCGATCACCGAGTTCATGAAGAACACGCTCTTTGACGAGAAGATGGGGGGCACCTTCCACGCGGCTGTGGGCGCGGGCTACCCCGAGAGCGGGAACTCAAACGAGTCCGGCCTCCACTGGGACATGGTCTGCGACCTCACCCGGGGCGGCACCATCAGCGCCGATGGAGAGGTCTTCCACCGCGACGGGAAGTTCCTGAAGGACGGCTGGCCCGCCTGAGCGGGTACCGCGTTCCGGGCTGGCTCGTGACGCTCAGGCCTCGTCGAGCAGGCCGACGCTCTCGAACTTCTTGCCCTCGAGCATTTCGAGGGACGCGCCGCCCCCGGTGGAGACGTGGGACATCTTGGAGGCGAGGCCGAACTTGTCGACCGCCGCCGCGGAATCCCCGCCGCCGACGATGGAGGTCGCGCCGGATGCGGTCGCCTGCGCGATCGCCTTGGCGACCTGCTGGGTGCCCTGCTGGAAGGGGGACCATTCGAAAACGCCCATGGGCCCGTTCCAGACGATGGTCTTGGCCTTGGAGAGCAGGATCGCGTACTTGGTCTGGGTCTTGGGGCCGATGTCCAGGCCCATGAACCCGTCCTTGATGTCGCCCTCGAAGACCTCGATGTCGCCCGCGCGCTCGGCGAACAGCGTCGAGCAGACGTGATCCACCGGGTACATGATCTCGACCTTCATCTTCTTGTCGAGATCGATGATCTTCTTTGCCTCGGCGATCTTGTCGGCCTCGACGCGGCTGGTGCCGACCTTTTTGCCCATCGCCGCGAGGAACGTGTAGGCCATCGCCCCGCCCACGAGGATGGTGTCGGCCTTGGGCAGCAGGTTCTCGATGCAGCCGAGCTTGTCGGAGACCTTGGCGCCGCCCAGCACCACGACGAAGGGCCGGGCCGGAGCCGCGAGCGCTTCGGAGAGGAACTTGATCTCCTTTTCGAGCAGGAACCCGCTGACGCGGGGCTTGCCCGCGAGCGCCTTGGGCACCGCGACCATGCTGGCGTCCGGCCGGTGCGCCGTGCCGAAGGCGTCGTTGCAATAGACATCGGCGTAGGCGGCGAGCTTGGCGGCAAAGCCCGGGTCGCCCTTCTTCTCGCCCTTGTGAAAGCGCAGGTTCTCCAGGAGCATGACCTCGCCGTCCCGCATCGCGGCGACGGCGGCGGCGGCGTCCGTGCAGTCATGGCTGGGGAACGCCACGGGCCTACCCAGCAGTTCGCCCAGCTTCTGGGCAACGCCGAGCAGGCTGAACTCGGCCTCGTAGCCCGCGCCCTCGGGGCGTCCCATGTGAGAGACCAGCACGGCGCGCCCGCCACGGTCGATGACGCTGCGGATGGTGGGGATGGCCTCGCGGATGCGCCGGTCGTCGGTGATGACGCCGTTCTCGATGGGGACGTTGAAGTCGACGCGGATCAGCACGCGCTTGCCTGCGACGTCGACAGAGGCGATGGTCTTCTTTGGCATGTGGGTTCCCTGGTGAGAGCCGGGCCGAGAGGGGTCGGGGTCCGGGCTCACTCTCCCTCGATGATCTTGGTGATGCGGGCGCGGACCTCCGCGGAGCCCGAGGACCCGAGCCGCTCCTGCACCTGACGCAGACGCGTGGCGACCGATCCGTCCACGAGCTGATCGCCGATGCGGAACTTCACGCCGCCGATCATCGCGGGCTCGGTGTATGGGTGCAGCACGACCTCCTTGCCGAGGGTCTTGCCCAGGCGCGTCCGGAGATCGGCGGCCGCGCCATCCCCCAGGGGCGAAGCGGTGTACACGTCGACCTCCACGCGCCCGAACTTGTCCTGAAGGATGGAGTCGAACGCGGAGACGATCGACGCGAGCGAGCCGATGCGGCCCTTCTCGTTGAGCACGAGCAGGAAGTTCAGCGTCAGGTCCGTCACGCGCCCCTTGAAGATCTTGGTCAACGAGCCCTCGCGCGCCGTCGCGGAGAGCGAGCGGCTGGCAAGAAACTCCGAGAACGCCCCGTTCGAGCGTGCGATCTCCAGAATCTCCTCCAGCTCGGAGGCGATCTCTTCAACCTTCGCACGTCCACCCTTGGCTTCGGCGAGCTCGTAGAGGCTGCGGGCGTACATCCGGGCGACGGCGTCGGTCTGGGTTTCTTGCAAAGGCATGCCTGGGTGGATCCGTGGAGAGGGGTGTGTGGACCGTAGAAGCCGGGGAATGGGCGCCGGGGCTCAGCTCTGCGCGGACTCGAGCTGGCGGAGTGACTCTTCGACCAACCCGTTGGTGTCCGACTCGTTCACGCTGCGCTTCAGCACCTTGCCCGCGATCATCGTGCCCAGATTGGCCGCGTGGGTGTAGATCTCCGAGACCGCGGCCCGCTTGGCGGCGTCGATGTCCCGACGCGCACGCTCGCGGAGTTCGTTCGCGTCCTTGTCAGCCTTGGCCTTCAGCTCCGCCGCCAGCGCCTGCTGCTGGGCCCGGGTCTGCTCGAGCATCTTTTGGGCTTCAGCGCGGGCGTCGGCGAGGGACTTCTGATACTGCTCCAGCGCGTCCTTGGCCTGGGTGCGGGCCATCTCGGCCTCTTCGATGGCGTTGCGAATCTTCTCTTCGCGGTCCTGGAGGCCCTTGGCGATCACGGGCCACACCTTGCCGCTGAGCACGGCAAGCACCAGACCGAAGACCACCAGGCTCACGACCATGGGCATGATGCCCTGGGCGGCGCTGGGGAGGACGCCGGCCTTGGGCACGTCGTGCCCGCCCGCGTGTGCGTCCTGGCCCGCGGCGGGGGCGTGGGCTTCCGGCTGGGCCGGGGCGTCGTGCTGCGCCATCACGGGGAGGGCGAGGAGGGCCGAGGCGGCCAGGGCGAGGGTGCAGGCGAGCTTGGAGAGCGTCATGCGTGAGTCCTTGCGTGGGAAACCGGGTCGGAAACGAGAACGCGCGGCGGGCGCGCGAGCGCCCGCGGCACGGGATTACTTGACGAAGCCGACCAGAAGGCCGACGACGACCGCGAACAGCGTCGCACCTTCGACGAGAGCCGCGGTCAGGATCATGTTGGTGCCGATGGGGCCGGCGGCCTCGGGCTGGCGGGCGATGGACTCCACCGCGCCCTTGCCGATCATGCCGATGCCCAGGCCACCACCGATGATCGCCAGGCCCGCGCCGACCGCGGCGAGGCCCTGGCCAACGGAGATGCCTGCGGCGACGGGGGTGCCACCGGCACCCTGCGCCATGGCAAGGGCGGGGGCGGCCAGGGCGAGGGCGCCCAGGGCCAGTGTGGCGTTCTTGACGACGTTCTTCATGCGAAACCCTTTCAATCAGAAATCCGCGAGCGAACCTGTGCCCCATGGGGGCGGGTGTGGCCCGTCATTCACGCGTGCGCGTGCTCGTGGCCATGGGCGTCACCATGCTCGTGGTCATGGTGGGCCAGCAGTGAGATAAACACCGTGGTGAGGAAGACAAAGACAAACGCCTGGAGGAAGGCGACGAAGAGTTCAAGGAAGTAGATCGCGACGGTCGCGAGGATGGAGACCAGCGAGATGGTGCCCCCGAGCAGAGCGCCGGTGACGCCGTCGGAGAACATCTTGAGGCCCGTTGTGGCGAACATCAGGAGCACCGCGATGAGGATGTGGCCGGCGGTCATGTTGGCGAACAGACGCAGTGCGAGGGCCACAGGCTTGATGAAGGTGCCCAGGACTTCGATGGGGATCATGATGGGCCAGAGGTACCACGGGGTGCCCGCGGTCAGGTGCTTCAGATAGCCCCCCAGGCCAAGCTCCTTCACGCCGGCGATGTTGATGACGATGCCCGCGATCGCCGCGAGGGCCGCGGTCACGAAGATGTTGCCCGTTGAGGTCGCGCCGAAGAGCCCGCTCAGGTAGTGTCCGCCCGCGAAGTGGTCCGCCAGGTGCAGCAGGTCGGTGATGGGTGCCAGGCCCAGCAGGTTGTTGATGAGAATGAAGAAGAACAGCGTCCACAGCAGGGGCATGAAGCGGTCGGTGCGGTCGCCCAGCAGGGGCTTCACAGAGTTGTCTCGCAGGTAGACGCAGATGACCTCGATCATCCCCGCGACGCGGCTGCCCCCGGGCAGGTAGCGCTCGTTCCCCTGGGTCTCCGGGCCCGTCGCGATCTTCCTCGCCGCGTAGGCGAGGATGATGATCGTGAGTGCGCCCGCCAGCACCAGGTTGCCCACGTGCGCGGACCAGAACCACACGCCGTGCATCCCGAACGCGTCCTTCACCGCGGGCAGCCACGGAGTGTTGACGACGTGATCGACGGGGTTGTCGGCGGCGAGGGTGAAGAGGTTCATGTTCATGCCGAGCCGGCTCCGGAAGTCGCACTGGACCTGAGTGCGTGAATGGCCCACATTGATTCAGCGACGAGGGCCAGAAGGCCCGCCGTCAGAAGCGACGCGAAGAAGCCGGTGGGGTCCGGCTTCATCACCATGTACATCACGATGCCCAGACCCAGCGCGAAGATCAGCCTTGCGCCCGAGGAGACGAGCACCCCCAGGCCCAGGCGAGCCCGGGTGCGCATCCCCGAAGGCGCGAGGATGAGCAGGCTCAGCAGCGAACCAGCCGCCACGGGCAGCGAGCCGAAGGTCGCGGACTGGGAAGCGTTTGCGTGCACGCCCTCGGTCTGACCAAAGACCCCGGTCGCAAAGAACCCGACCGCCGCGCCCAGCAGGCACGCGCACGCGAGCCCGCCGATGAGCATCGGGAGACGAGCGATCGGCGACTGGGTTTGGTCGCTGTTCATGAGGTCGGCGGCGAGGTCAGAACGCGGGGCTCCTCCTTCGCGCGGACCGACCGGCGAAAGGGGCCAAAGGGTAGGTGGCATGATCGGGCTTGGCGAGTTTCCGGGGTGTCGTCAGGGCCGGGGGCCGGGAGGAGGGGCCCCAGCCGCCTTCGCGTCCCGGATGAACCGGATCATTCCGGCGACCAACCCGACCAGAAGCCCCACAAGCAGAGCCCAGGGCTTGGTCTTGGCGAAGTAGTCCACACCCCAGCCCAGCAGCCCGCCCGCGATCACCATGGAGACAAAGGTGGTACCGATCGCGAACGTCCGCCCGAGCTGGGCCATGGTGCCGGGCGGGGTCTGCCGGGGTGTGCTCACGCACGAGCGTAGCGGGCTAGGGGGCGGGCTCGGGTGCCAGCGTGTCGAGCAGGCCGCGGCAAGCGGCGTCGATCATCGCGTGCATGTGCTCGAAGCCCTCCGGCCCGCCGTAGTAGGGGTCGGGCACTTGCAGCGCGTGGTCGGGCTGGCCGACCAAGGCCGGGTCGAATGAGCGGAGGAGCTTCACCTTGGCCTCTGGCGCGCCGACGCGCAGCAGGTTCCGCTGGTTGTCGAGGTCCATCGCGAGCAGCAATCCGAAGCGGTCAAAGTCCACCGCGGGCCTCACCGGACGGGCGACATGCTCCGGGTTCAGGCCGTGGCGACGAGCGACCTCGACCGTGCGGGGGTCCGCGCCGTCGCCCGCGTGCCAGGCGCCCGTGCCGCACGAGTCGATGTCGAACGCGTGCCCGATTCCCCGCTGTTGGACGAGGTCGAGCATGACGAACTTCGCGAGGGGGCTGCGGCAGATGTTGCCCATGCACACAAAGAGCAGGCCGTGGCGCGTCACGACGCGCGCTCCAGCAGTTCGTTCACGGTCGCTGCGACCCCGGGGCCGTCCGCGTTCAGCCCGATCGCGGCGGCGCGGGCAGCGTCCATGGCTCCGGGGGTGGTGAGGAGGTGGTGCACCGCGCGGGAGAGGTCGGCGTGGCCCGGCCCGCGAGCCGCCGCGGGGGCGAGCGCGCCCTCGAAGAGCTCGGCGGTGCGCTCGGAGGGAAAGCCGACCACGGGAACGCCGCACGCCAGCGCCCGCCTCGCCAGCACCGCGTCCGAGGCGCCGGGCGTGGCGTTCTCGGCTCGGGGCATGATGGCCAGGTCAAGCGCGGGGAACATCGCGGAGGGAGGCAGCGGCGAGACGAGGAGATTCGACATTCCGGTGACCTGCACGTGACGGAGCGCCCGGCGGAGGCCCCCGGCGCCCTGCCACGCCGCACCCATGGCGGGCACGCGGGCGACTCTCAGGATGCTCAGCACGTAGGAGAGCGCCACGCCGGCCGTGAGACTGTCACCCACGAGCCCGATGAGCGGCACGCCGTGCGGGACGCCCAGCCCCCGGCGCAACTCTTCTCGAAGTTCCGGGCGAGCCGCGCCCGCGGGCACGCCGATGCGCGCGAGGTCCGCGACGGTGCCGGAGTTGATGTCGGTCACACGCCCTGAGGCAAGGTCCGCGCGAAGCACGCGAACGCCCCGGGGCACCCACGCATCCGCCGCACGCGCTAGGCCGTCGGACCACGCAACCACCGCGTGCGGCGAGCCGGAACGCAGGAAGAGCGCACGGATGGACGGCCCGGCGAGCTTCACGCTGCCCAGGGGGGGCGAGTACCGCGCGATCGGTTGGATGCCCAGTGCGCGGCACCAGCGCACGCCCTCCGAGCCCCCCACCACCATCGCGCCGTGAGCATCGGGGCTTCGCGTGGTCGCCTCGGCGCACAGCACGGCACCGGCCTCCGCGCCGCTCTCGGACCGCGCACACGACCGCATCCACGCGCGCGGCGTGAACTCCGGGGGCTCGACCAGGTGCAGCACGTGCTTCATTGCGAGCGGTCGACCTTCCCGACGTTCGGCTCGTGCGAGTAGAACAGCTCCGCGACGCGACGCCCGACCTCGGCGCCCAGCCGATCCTCCGCCGCGATGATCGTCGCGGGAGAGTCGGGCATCGCCCCGGCCCGCTCGCCCATGATCACGTCGAGCGGATAGCCCCGCAGGTCGTCGGGCCACACCCGCCCCTTCTCGTTCACGCCATCGACCACCTTCACACGGACGCGCGCGGAGGGGTTGTACGACTGGCGATCGGGCGAGAGCGAGAACCCATCGACCGTGACATAGATCACCAGGTCCGCGCCGACGGACTTGCCGAGCGTGATGATGTCGGTGGGGAACCCGGGCTGGTCGGCGGTGGACGCGGCGAGCACACCACGGGGCTCGATCATTTTCTCGACGACCTTGGCGCCCAGCAGGTCGTGGGTGGACTGGTCGGCGATGATCTGCCTCAGCGTGCGCCGGGGGAGGTAGCTCTGGCGATCGTCGACGAAGACCACGACGGTCCGCTCCTTCGGGAGCTCGAAGAGCGCCTTGACCTTGTCCGGCCCGTGCGCCACGTACAGAGCCGGGCCGATGATGTTGCACGCGGGTGCCGCCATCAGCACGGGGGCAAGGAGCGGGATCGCGCGGAGGAAGTGTCTCATGTGAAACCCTAGTACTTGATGGCGTTGGGCTCTTCATGGTCGTAGAAGAGCCACGAGGCACGGTCGATCAGCCGCTGGGCGAGCGCGGAGTTCACCACTCGCACGTTGAGCTGCTCCTCGTCCTGGCCCAGCGAGTCGGGGAACCTCACGGACACTGACTTTTCCGCGAGCGCAAGCTCGGACGTGGACGACGAGCCCTCGAACACGGAGACGGTCGCCGCGGCACGCCCGTCCCACACATAGCGATTCCCCGGGTCGTGCAGCCGATACTCGATGAGCTCCACGATGACCAGCCTTTCCACTCCCCCCAGCGCGGCGGCGAGCTCGGCCTTGGACTTCAGGGGCCACGAGGGCGAGTCGTAGGTGAACTTCAGCACGTCCTCCGCGGGAACAAACCCGGACGCACGGGGCGTGTTCCCGGGTGCCGCCAGACGCTGCGTGATGTTCCGCGTCAGGTACTCCAGCAGCAGCGGGTGCTCTCCCTGGATGGACCGGTCCGCCTGAAGCAGCACGGCGAAGCTCTTCCCCTCCAGCGCCCGCACGACGGCCGGCACCTTGTGCGATCCCTCGCGGTCGGCGTTCGCCGCGATCGCCCCGATGGCGCCGCACGCACCCAGGAACAGGGGCAGCAGGGCCAGCACACACACGCGGATGATCTGCATGTCAGCCTCTCAGTGCGGCCCACGTGGGGCCCTGCGGTGCGAGAGGAGGGGTCAGCCCTCCCAGGTGACGAGTTTGTACGCCCAGGCCAGCGCCGCCAGCCCGCCGAGCACCCACAGCGCTCGGGGCGTCGCCATCGTCGCCCCCACCGCCCCAAGCCTGGAGCCGGTGAGCACCACGTGCACCGCCCCCCAGAATATCACCGTCGTGAGCAGCGCGAGAGCCGCCCCCAGAGGCTGGGCCCGAAGGGCGCTCAGGACGTCCAGGTTCGCGGCGTGGGCCCAGGAGGTCGTCATGCCGCACGTCGGACAGGGCTTGTCAAACGCCATGACCCACCCGCACGGGGGCAGGCCCAGCCCTCGGTGGGTGCCGTGCCCCGCAGGACTTGGAGTCAGGCGAGCCGCGAGCACCAAGAGCGTGAGGCACACCCCCGCGACGAGCGCCGCGAGCACCCTCCCGCCGCGCCCGACCCGCCTCGGCAGCGGAAGGAGGGGAGGAGCGGGAAGCGCGTGCGGGTCAGTCAAACTTGAAAACGCCCTTGCGATAGCCGTAGACATACGCCACGACGGTCGTGAACAGGAAGAAGAGGATGCGTGCGAGCCAGACGAGGCCCTCGTCGCTCCGCGGGGCGATGTTCGGGAAGGTCGACGCCCAGGGATACAGGAAGATCACCTCGACGTCAAAGACGAGGAAGACCATCGCGATGAGATAGAACCGCACGTTGAACCGCTTGCGGGCCGTCCCCACCGGGTTCATGCCGGACTCGTACGACTGGCCCTTGACCGCCCCCGCGCGGCGCGGGCCGATGATCTGGCTCACGACGACGTTGCCGACGCCAAAGCCGATCGCCATCAGCACGATCAGCGCGATGGGCAGGTACGCCGAGAGGTCCGTTGAGGCCAGGGTCGCGGTCATTGCTCGGATGGTAGCCGACCCGCTCCGGGCAGCAACCCGCGGGCGACCAACTGCCTCTGGTGCAGCCATCCCAGGAGCAGGGGCGAGGCCATCGCACCAACCAGGCACAGCGCGATGTCCTTCTGCGTGTCCCACACGTCGCCCTGCGTCCCCAGGAACGCCTGCGAGCCCCCGGCGTCGATCTCCGCGACCGCCCACTCGACCAGCTCATAGACCCCCGAGACGGCAACGCAGACGGAAACCGTCAGGTAGTACAGCCAGCCACTGGGCTTCAGGGGCGTGCACCGCAGCAGCACCTCGCGCGCCACGATCGCCGGCACAAAGCCCTGCGCCACGTGCCCCAAGCGGTCGTAGTGATTCCGCGACAGGTCCAGCCACTCTTGCACCCACCGCCCCGGAGGCACCAGCGCATAGGTGTAGTGCCCGCCCACGATCAGGATCGCCGCGTGCAGCGCGATCAGCACATACGCCAGGGGCGTGAGCGGGAAGCGGCGGAACGTGAGCAAGAGCAGCACCAGCGCCGCCACCGCCGGAGAGACCTCCAGCACCCAGGTCATCCAGTCGTGGGGTTTGTACGCGGACCAGGCAAGCAGCGCGAGCGTGGCGGCGAGCAGCCCAGCCGCGAGGCGCACGGGGTGACGAGGCAGGCTCGGTGGCGCCGAGTCGGTGGACATGCGAGAAGAGGGTATCAGATGTGGAGCCGGGGCTGGCCCGCGGCCCACCGGGCACTCGCGCGCGCATTTTGGGACCTTCACCTCCAACTTTGGTTGCCCCGGGGTCGATCCTGTGGTATGTTGGGTCAGGGACCAGCGGAGTTTTCGGGAGGCTCCTGATGCGCGACGCCGTTCTGCCGTTCTGCC
>Ga0154020_10000332_pt1 | contig 56940 bp, 43 predicted proteins | sample Klosneuvirus_201_FD_109709 | JGI IMG/M metagenome (GOLD analysis project Ga0154020, IMG submission 109709) | Active sludge microbial communities from wastewater, Klosterneuburg, Austria - Klosneuvirus_20160825_MG | ecosystem: Engineered > WWTP > Aerobic digester > Activated sludge | place... | reverse complement strand
CCGCCAACTTCGTTGTCAAAAAAGTGAGACGGCGACATCATTCGAAAACCGGCGTCGAAGAAAACATCGACATTTTCCAGCTTCCCGTCGAGCGCGTGCGCTCCCTCGATGCCGAGCCAGCCGCCAACCGTTCTTTGTGTCCCTCGGCTTTCGAGAAACATTTTGAGATCGTGTTTGGTCTTGATGATGACCATGTGTCCCTGGGACGCGGCGGCGTATTCGTGAAGCTTTGCCGCCTGATACAAGGCTCGTTTGGTAAGGCTGAAAAGATTTTCGAGCGGCTGGCGTTGTGCAAGGGTGAGCCAGAAAATATTGTCAGTATCAGGAGTATTCTGCTCTATGTTTAGGCCCCGAGGTGTTTTGGTCACAACAGTGAAAGCCTGCAACGCGACATTACCGCGATGCAATTTTGGAATATCGACTTGGGCCGCAGGTGTGTCGAGATTCAGATCACGATTCCACAAAAGCGAGTCCGCGTGGAGATCAGCAACGATAAGTTTTTCGTGCAGCTCACTCGCTTTCGCACTCAGGCGATACGGCGGCGGAGAAATGATCGGATTAAGCTTTCGCTCGGTATATCCGGCCGCGAAGAAAAAGACAAAGACCAACCCTGCCGCAAGTGATGCGAACAACAGGAAACCGATGATCTTTACCGCGTTTTTCATTTTTACCTTTGGATCACAACGATGTGTCCCTGGCGGCTCGAGATCCGTGACGCATCGAGAACGCGCTGAACCTCGAGGCCGTCCTCGAAAGTCGCCGCGTCACTGATCGAAGTTTCCCCTTTGCGGATCGCGTCAATTATCTTTGGAGCGAACCCCATAAAACCGCGCGGAAAACCTGTGTCGGGATAATTTCCTACATTTTCGAGGATCGGCGTTTCGACCGGCCGCCAATCATCGCCGGCCATGGCGATGAACGCGTCCCCACGATGATCGATCCGCAATGCTCCTTTGCTGCCGTAAAATTCGACGCGGTTTTGATAACTGGGATATTCGACCATCGAAACGGACACAAGACCTGTCGAGTGATCGGTGATCGGGCCGTCTTCGAAGCGAAGAAGCATATTAGCTTCATCATCGGTCGTCACCTGCCGCATCTCGCCATTGGGGGCGCGTCGCTGGGCGATGTGCGATTGGAGCTGGCAAAGCACTGTCTGGATCGGAGCCTCCAGAAACCAGTTGAATGAATCGATAATGTGCGAATTTATCGCTCCCAAAGCTCCGCCGCCTGCGGCCGCGTCCGACCACCAATTCCACGGAATATTTGGGTCACCGCGGTGCGGAGCCTGAAATATGGCCTTCGCGTGCCGCACTTTGCCGATCACGCCGTCGTGAAGCATCTGTTTCGCAACCTGCCGCCCGGGCTGGAATCGCAGTTCGTGATCGATCAGGGCAAGGATAGGCCTTCCCGCTGCTGCCACTGCCGCTGCTGCTGAAGTCATTTCCTGAGCCTCAGCGACGCTCATCGCCATTGGTTTTTCACAAAGAATGTGTTTGCCATGCTCGATCGCGAAGAGTGTCATCTCGCGATGCAGATACGGCGGCGTTGTAATGCAGACGAGATCGACCTCGGGGTGCAGGATCGTGTCACGCCAGTCCGCCGAGAAATGGCCGATGCCGAAATCGTCCGCCGCAGCCTGTGCGTTTTCATAACTTGCACTCGATACCGATGCGACCCACGCACCCTCGCAAGCCAAAAACGCCGGTAATTGCACCTTGCGCGCAAAACCGGTTCCGATCAGTCCAATGCCTACTTTTTCTTTCACAGTAATTTGATCCCGAAAATACTAAAGATGCCCTTCGGCTTAAAATGCTACACATTTTGGCGCCGAAATGAAATCCAATTATGCACAGATCGCTATGTTTTGCACAGATCGACATATTTTGCACAAATTGATATGTTTTGCAGGTTATGCGTGCTTCGGCAATGGAACGGCCTCAGCAATTGATATCGCTGAGGCCGTAAAATTAATGATCTTGAAAACTGCTCAGTCGATGCCAAGCTCGAGGCTGCCGGTCGCTCGCCGCGTGCCGCGATGGCCGCGTTTTAGAAATGTTTCGTATGCATCTTTGTCTGCGCCGGTCAGCTTAAGTATGTGGGCTCCGACCAGGAATCTCTCGGTCGAGATATGAACGCCGACCTTTTCGTAGCGTTTTCCCATGACAGTCATTTCAACCTTGCCAGTCGGCAACTCCATTTCGATGTGGAGCGGACGTTCGTGCCCAACGAGATACTTTTCTTTGACGCGGATCGACGGAACGATCACCGAGATGCCGCTGCGGCTGATATCAAACGTTTCGCCGAGCACGCAAGCTGAACGGGCGAGTTCGCGGGCACGTTCGGAATTTATCTCGGGCTCGAACCAGATCTTGACCGGAGCCGTATGCCGCCTGCGCGACGAAACCATGCTCTCGGACAAAGAGCTGTTGAATTTGCTGATCAGTTTACGAAACATCTGCTTTATCCTCAGAAAAACAACAAGAATCTAAGATATAACGCTTTTGATAGATAATATCAACAACTTTGATGCATATTTTTAAATTTGTTTATCGCGCTAACACCTTGCCGCCATTATCTTTGCTGGTGACACGCGAGATCCCTTTGGCGTCGAGCTTGAGAATATAAGACAATTTGCCGCTCTTGCCGTACTCGGCTGGAGTTGCCGTCGCGTAGTAACTTTTGCCGTCGGTGGTCAGCGTAACCGCGTAATTATAACCCGTCGATTCGCTCGTTCGGATGTCGTCGGGCAGCAATCCGCCAACGATCAGCGTCTCCAGGTCCGCACACCTGCCGTTTTGGACTGAGTAGGCAAGTTCGGCCTTTGAGATGCGTTCGAGCATCTTTTTTGCCTCTTCCTGATGGGTCTCGATGCGCAGATTGTAGAAATACTGCTTACCTTCTTTCTGGATCCGCTTTTGCGCCGCATCATCGACCGTCTGTATTATCCACACGTCACCGGCCTTCTGCAGCTTTATCTTTTGAGTGTCTGTTCTGTCTTCTCTGTCAGGCAAATTAGCTGTAACGGTAGCCTTGTCACCACTGACGACCTCGCCGTTTATCTCGATCTCGGCCGGGATCTGACCGGCGAGCTTTGCAAAATCCAGCGAAAATTCACCAAGTTCCGACTCAGTCAACCCCTCGACCGCCGGCCGCAGATTCGTCAAAAATATTGCCTCTCGAAACTTTTTTTCACGCAGATTCTTGTAAAATACACGAACCGTATCAGCCGGGCCATTAGGCTCGATCGGAATTGTGGCACCTTTTGGAGCTGGTTCGGCATTCGCGGTGTTCGCCGCCGTGGTGTTCGCGGCCTTGGTGTTATTCGCAGTATTGGCATTCGCCGCCGGCTCTTTCGACGTGCAGCCGGACATAGCGATTGACAAGGCGATGCCCAGCGACAAAGCAATTATCGTCGATCGGCTGCCAAAAAATAACAGATCTTTCATTATCTGAAACGGTCTCATCGAACCAAAAATTCTAAATGCAAAACAATCGGGAGAGAAGAAAAAGCGACGCGCTGTGGTTAGCATAGCGCGTCGCGTTAAATAAAGTAAAACAAATTCTTCGCCTGTTATGAGGCCTTCTTTCCTGCCAACCACCATTCGCGGCCAACGCAGTAGAGTACAACCATCAGTACGAGGAACGGCAGTATTCCGAGGAAATCCGATGCCCCGCCCTCGAAGAATGGATTGCCGCTTTTTGACCAGTGTTCAGCGGCGTCCTGAATTCCCTTGAGCGTCGGTTGGACGGCAAACAGAGCGATCAAAATACCCGCGATAGCCCCGCCCGCGATGTAGCCCGAGGCGAGGAGGACGCCGTTCGATTTGTCGGTTTCGGCGATAACCTCGTCCTCGGTCAGGTTGCGTGAGGCGAGCTTTCGTTTCAGATAGATATCAACGAGATATCGAACCATGCCACCGAGGAAAATGGGCGCCGATGTCGAGATCGGCAGGTAGATTCCCACTGCAAACGCGAGCGAAGGCACCCCGGCGAGTTCGAGCACAATGGCGATCATTGCCCCAAGGATCACCAGACCCCACGGCAGATTCTGTCCCAAGACCCCCTTGATGATATAGCTCATCAGCGTTGCTTTAGGAGCATCGTAACGTGTCAGGTCGTTGCCGTCCTCGTCTTTTTTGATGATGCCGTTGATGCCGGGATCGACGAAGTAGACCGGCTTTCCGCTTTGATCTATAAGATATTTCCCGACCTGTCCATCCTTTGGCTCAGTGTTCTGCCAGACGCGGTAGGTCGCAGTGTCGGTGTCCTTATATTTGCCGTTAGTGACCTTTTCCGACTGGAACTGGCCGCCTTGTTTGAACAGCTTCTCCTCGCCGATCGTTTTGGTTGCGACCGGGTTTGCCGCATCGATCTTCTGGAAATAGGTCTCATTATTGTTCAGCATGATCAGCAGCGAGCCCAAGACCAATGCTGACGCCAACGCTCCGACAAGGATCGCGATCTGCTGACGCCACGGCGTGCCGCCGACCCAGAATCCGGTTTTCAGATCCTGTGAGGTCGTACCGCCGTTCGACGCAGCGATACAGACAATGCCGCCGATCGAGAGTGCCGTTACGAAATAAGGATCGGCTGCCGTCCAGCCAAGTCCGAGGAAAACGAGACAGGTAATTAGAAGCGTCGCAACCGTCATTCCCGAGATCGGATTCGAAGACGAACCGACCTCACCAGTCAAACGGGACGAAACCGTCACGAACAAAAATCCGAGAATAATGATCAGGATCGCTCCGAAGAACGAGACGAACGGGCTTACGAAAACACTCAGTCCCAGTTGCGGGAACAGCATGATCGCCGCCACCAGGCCTATGACACCGACGATGACCCATTTGATCGAGATGTCCTGGTCTGTACGCGGCAAATTAGAGTTCGACTCGGCAGAACCGCCCCGAAGGTCGGCCAAGCCGCCTTTTAGGCCGTGCCAGATCGTCGGCAGGCTGCGTACTAGCGAGATCATTCCGGCCATCGCCACTGCTCCCGCGCCGATGTAGAGTACATAGGCACTTCGAACGCCGCCGGGCGTCATTTCCGCGATGGTCTTGCTGATCTCAGGTGCGATCGGCCCGGTTGCCGACTCTCCAAAGAATTTGATGATCGGGATCAGAACGAGATATGACAATACGCCGCCGCCCATCATGAGCCCTGCGATACGCGGCCCGATTATGTAACCGACGCCGAGCAAAGTCGGGTCGTTGTCGGAGTTGACTGAGGCTCCCTTGAATCCTGATTTTGTGAAATCGTATCCCGGCGATTCCTTCCAAAAGAACAGCACCTTCATCAACGCGTTGAACGCAAAACCGATCGCAAAACCGATGGAGATGATCTTGCCGCCCTGGATCGCCGCATGGTCGTTGCCCTCGACACCAGCCTCGATCGACGCATCACGCGATTCCTTAGACGCTCCGGCTTTGAGAACCTCCGCGCAGGCCGTTCCTTCGGGGTATTTGAGATAACCATGCTGGTCCTTGATCAGAGCCCGGCGGAGCGGGATCATCATCAGGATCCCCAGCAATCCGCCCAAAACCGCGACCAGCATCACACGACTGATCTCAAGGTCAAAGCCCAGGATCATGATCGCCGGCATCGTCACACCGAGGCCGAAAGCGATCGATTCTCCAGCAGAACCTGCCGTCTGCATGACGTTGGCTTCAAGAATGGTCGCGTCATCAGCGTTATAAATCGCGTAACAACACAGCGCCGCCAAGGCAATTCCAGCGAGGGCGGCCCAAGCAACCCCAATCCCTAAACCAGCCAGCAAATAGAAGAGTCCTCCGCCCGCAAGGACACCAACAGCCATCAATACATACTTGAACGCGGGAGGTATTACCTTAACTTTTGACAACAGCCGGAAAACCGTGATCGCGATAACCGCGACCGGGATCGAGGCCGAAACAGTAAGCCCTGTCTTCAAAACAAGATAGAGCGACGACGCGCCAAAGATAATACCAAGCAGAGTGCCGACAACGAGCGGCAGCGGCGTCAGTTCGCGGAGCGTCGTAGCGTCAGGAATATATGACCTGAAATTTTCGAGAAAAGGATTCTTCATGCCGGTTTAGAGTCTCCAGATTGTCTTTCTGCGTCCCGCTTTAGGCGGGTGTTTTATAGGGGAAAGGATTTTTGAACCTGCGTTAATTTACCCCGCTAACACAAAAAACGCAATCTTTTACCTCAAATTCAGCTCATCAATTCAGTTAGCACCCGTGAGGCGGCGATAGAAAACCTGCTTCACGGCCTCGGCCGCCGCGACGTACAAGGCGGAAATAACAATTATCATCACCAAGATCCCGGGCGGAAGCGGTACGAATCCCAGGATATTGGTTCCGGGAATATAAGGAATTACGATCGTCAGCCCGACAACGGCCACCGTCGAGATCCACAGCCAACGTCCGGGCCGGCTGCGGTAAAACGGACGCCGTGTGCGGACAATAAGGGCGACCAAGAGTTCGGTAAGGAGAGACTCAATGAACCAGCCGGTTTGAAATTCAGCTTCCGAAGCCCTGATGTAGAAATATAAAAGCCCAAACGTCAAATAATCGAAAATCGAGCTGACGAGGCCGAAGACGATCATAAACTTGCCGATGAAACTGATGTCCCATCGGTGCGGCGACTCAACAAATTCCGGATCGACGTTATCGCTGGCAATAGCGATCGCCGGAATATCGGATAGAAAATTATTGAGTAATATCTGTTTGGCGAGCAGCGGCAAGAACGGAAGAAACAGCGATGCTCCCGCCATGCTGAACATATTGCCGAAATTGGCACTCGTCGTCGTAAAAATGTACTTGAGGGAATTGGCAAAGGTTACGCGGCCTTCCTCAATGCCGCGACAGAGCACGTCGAGTCCTTTTTTTAGCAGTACGAAGTCAGCGGCCTCGCGGGCAACATCAACGGCTCCTTCGACCGAGATGCCGACGTCGGCATCGTGCAGGGCAGGAGCGTCGTTAATCCCGTCGCCCATATACCCGACAACATGCCCCATTTTTTGCAATCCTCGGATGATCCGTTCTTTCTGATTCGGGTCAACCTCGACAAACAGCGTGTTGTGCTCGACAGCATGCCAGAGGGCCTCATCATCAAGTAGATTGAGCTCTGTACCAGTTATTATTCCGGCCGATTCCAAGCCCACCGACTTGGCAAGGTGTGCCGCGACATGCCGATTGTCACCGGTAATTATCTTCAGTTGGACCTTGAGTTTCGCAAGGGCTTCGATCGCACTGCTGGCATCTTCCTTAGGCGGGTCGAAGAAGAGAAGAAAGCCTTCAAATACCAGGTCGCACTCGTCATCACGGTTTGCAGAACTATCGTTCAGCAATTCCTTTGTCGCGAGCCCGAGAACACGAAATCCGTCCGATCCCCAAGCCTCGAACCGCTTGCCGATCTCACTTAGCTTGTCCGGCGTTAGTCCCTCGAGACCTTTGGAACCGCGAAAGTGCGTGCAAACCGCCAGAATATTGTCGAGAGCACCTTTGGTGACCATCATTGCCGGCCGATCGCCGGCCTTAACCATGATGCTCAGGCGTTTGCGTGCAAAGTCGTAAGGCACTTCGCCGACCTTTTCGACGCCGCTAAGTTCAACGGCGGGGCCGGCAACGATCGCTTCATCGAGCGGATTAGGGAGACCGGCCTGAAAATAGGCATTCAGGTAGGCCAGACGATAGACATCGTCGGACGCGTTCGCCTCGGCATCGACTGCGGCATCGAGCCGGACGATGCCTTCGGTCAGCGTTCCGGTTTTATCGGTACACAGGATGTCCATGCTGCCGAGATTCTCGATCGCCTCGAGGCGTCTAACAATGACGCCGCGTCGAGCCATCTCGCGCGCTCCCTTTGAAAGATTGATCGTGATGATAGCCGGCAAAAGTTCCGGCGAGATTCCCACGGCTAGGGCGATCGCGAAAAGGAGAGATTCGATCGCGGGCTTGTCAGAAACCACATTGATGGCAAAAACCACAAGGACGAGCCCAACCATTATCCGGGTGAGCATTATGCCAAATTTTCGAATACCCCGCTCAAATTCCGTTTCAGGCGCTCGCAGGCTGAGCTGATCCGCGATCCGGCCGTATTCCGTGGCCGCTCCGGTTCGGACAATTAAAACCTTGGCAAAACCGCTTCGCGCGGAGGTGCCCATATAGACGCAATTCATCCGCTCTGCAAGACTCGCATTTGCATCAGCGACATCCGTTTCTTTCTCAACGGGAAAGGTTTCGCCTGTTAGTACCGCCTGATTAACGAAGAAGTCCTTTGTCTCGATCACCACTCCATCGGCGGGAATAAGACTGCCTGCAGAAAGCACGACAACATCGCCCGGAACGATAGCCTCGTGGTCTATTTGCTTCTCTTCTCGGTTGCGAAGCACTGTTGTCCGTTTCTTTAATCGTGCCCTTAATTTGGCGATCGCGTTGCCGGCTGAATATTCCTGCAGAAACGAAATCAGGGCGCTGCCGACGACGATGAAAAAAATGATCGACGCATCGGTCCACTCGCCAACATACAGCGAGACCGCAACCGCGAACAGCAGAATTAGGACGAGAGGATTTGTGAATTGTTTCGTCAGAAGCCGCAGCCACGTGACCTGGCGGCTTATTTCGAGGGCATTTGGCCCAACCAACTCCAAACGTGCCGCAGCCGCAGCATCGGTCATTCCGCCTGGTGCCGAATCAAGAGCCGCCAGCAACTCACTGGCGGAAACATTCCAATATTTTTCGGGGATCTCGATTCGTTCAGGCATACACAAGGCTCGATGTTCGTATACTAACTCAGTCCCAGTGACAGCGGGAGATTTTTTGAATAATGGCGTCTTTCATATCCAAACGAAATATCCTAAACTGAGCCAAATCAAACCTGGTGCCCGACAAAAGATAATGAAAAAAATTGTTAATTGTGATCTCTCTTCAGTACTCCGTCTCGTTGCTGTATCGATACTGTTTGCCGCTGCTGCCGCCGCTCAAACGGTCCCTGCTCCCAAGGATGTCCTCGGCTTCGAGCCCGGCGATGACAAAAAACTCGCAAGCTGGGCTCAAACTGTCGATTATTTCAAAAAACTCGACGCGGCGAGCGATCGCGTCATTTTCCAGGAGATCGGCAAGACGACGATGGGAGCCCCTTTCGTTTTCGCAACCATATCAAGCCCGGAGAATCTGCGTAACCTAGAAAAATACAAAAAAATAAACGCTCAGCTCGCCGACCCCCGGACGTTTAAGAGCAGAGATAAATTTGCCGAAAGACTGATCGAAGATGGAAAGACGATCGTGTTGATCACGTGCGGCATTCACTCGACCGAGGTCGGCAGCCATACGTCTTCTTTCCTGATCGCCCATCGTTTGGCGTCAAGCAACGAGCCTGAGATCCTAAAGATTCTCAACAACACTATCATTTTGCTCGTCCCGTCGCTCAACCCCGACGGCGTAGATATCGTCAAAAACTGGTACGACAAAACGCTCGGCACGCCGTACGAAGGCACCACGCCGCCTGAGCTTTATCACAAATACGTCGGCCACGATAACAACCGCGACTGGTACGCCTTCACCCAGGTCGAAACCCAGCTCACCGTCGACAAGATCCACAACGTCTGGCACCCTCAGATCGTTCACGACATACATCAGCAAGGAGCCAACGGTTCAAGGCTTTTCTTGCCTCCGTATATGGACCCGGTCGAACCAAATGTGCCCAAGAAGATCGTCGAAGGCTACACCGAAGTTGGAAACTACATCGCCGGCGACCTTCGCAAGAAAGGATTTGAAGGCATCACAACCAACTCAACCTACGACGCCTGGACACCGGCCCGAGCGTATTCGCATTACCACGGCGGCGTCCGTATCTTGAGCGAAACCGCTTCGGCCCGCCTCGCTTCGCCAATCACGATTCAGGAGAATCAAGTACGCGGCGGCCTCGGCTATGATGCGAGAAAGGAATCGCCAAACTTCGGCCCTGTGTGGAAAGGCGGTGAATGGAAGATGCGGAACATCACTGAGTATATGACGGGCGGCGCATTCAGCCTGCTCAACCACGCGGCGGACAATCGGGAAAAATGGTTGTCAAGGTTTTATGAGGTTGGGAAAGAAGCAGTGAAGCCGAGAAAGGATGGTGAGCTTTTTGCTTATGTCTTCCCTAAACTTGGCAACGACGATGTAAAGAACCAGGGCGTCCGTTACGACCTGAGCCACGATAGGCGGCAGGAAAGTCTTTTGGGAATCCTGGAAAGGGGAGGCGTAACTGTCGATCGTCCCGACAATCTCGCTATCGCGGGAAAGAAATATCCTCGTGGCACGGCCGTCGTCAGGCTCGACCAACCCTACGGAGCTTTTGCAAAGGCGCTTCTAGAAAGGCAAAAATATCCGGACCTCCTGGATGCCAGCGGAAACCCGATCTCGCCCTACGACGTCACCGCACACACGCTGTCGTTGCTGATGAATGTCGAAAGCGAGGCGATCTCTAGACCATTCACTTACCAACTGCCGAAAAGAAGTTCCGGTACTGGCTCGGGAGCAAGTTGTGGCCAGGGTCATGCTCCACGATATACGATATACCGGTCCGGGCCACCGTCGATGGACGAGGGATGGACACGTTGGATCTTTCGCAAACCTGGCGGCTATGACATCAATTGCGGAGCGCCGGTTGAAAGCATTACCACCTCAGAGATACGGCAGGGCAGCGGCTCCAATTTTGGTGGCAAAGAGACGAACACTATCGTATTTCCCGATCAAAGCGCAGCCCAAATCCTCAACGGCTATACAAAAGGCTCGATGCCGGATGAGTATGTGGGCGGCGTTGGGAAGGAAGGAGTTGCCAAGCTCAAGAAATTTGTCGAAGAAGGCGGAACTCTTGTCTTCCTGAACAGTGCATCTGATTTTGCGATCGAGCAGTTCAGTTTGCCGGTGCGTGATGTGACGAAAGGCTTACCGCGAAAGGATTTCTTTATTCCCGGCTCGATCCTCCGAACTGAGATCAACACCAATAGTCCGATCGCCAAAGGAATGCCGAAAGAATCTATAGCTTGGTTCGAAGATTCGCCCGCTTTCGATATCGCTCAGGATGCCCGCGTCGAGGTGATCGCCCGTTATCCGACCGACCCGAAAAACGTTCTCCTCTCGGGTTGGGCCCTCGGCGCCGAAAAGATCGCCGGAAAAGCCGCTCTCGTCTCCATCCCAATGGGCAAAGGCAAGATCGTGCTTTTTGGCTTCCGCCCACAGTATCGTGCCCAATCGCTCGCCACCTATCCGCTGCTATTCAATGCGATCTCGAACTGAGCTTCCGGAACAAGCAAGTAATGGCCCCAGGTTTTATCCCGGGGCCATTTTTCATACACATTTCTGCGTTCGCGGAATATTGAATTACTCCATTCCAGTAAAATCCAGATCAGACATACTGCCGTTGAACTGCATGATACGCGGGGCAAAACGGTAGCGTTTTGAGGCGACGCTGATGATGTACGTTTCCGCTATCCTGACGTTGTCGAACGAGTATAACCCGAATGAACTTGTCGTTGCGATCCTTCTGACATTTTGAGAGTCGATCAATGAAACAACTGCGTTTCTCAGAGGCAAGCCGTAGGCGGATAAAACCTTTCCGCTGATCGTGACCGACGGCACTGCTTGATCGCCGCCCCATGACGGCATGGAATCTTCACCTGGAACATACGTGAGACGCGCCAGGTTGGATCCGCCATCGTTCATAGAATAGATCTCGGAATTCCCATCGCGATCCGATCGGAACGCGATCTGGCCTCCGTTGGGGCTAAATGTCGGAAAATCATCAAATCCGGGCGCATTTGTCAGCCGCGTCTGCGCGGAACCGTCCGGATTCATTATGTATATCTCGGGGTAGCCGTCGCGGCCCGAGAAGAAGGCGACCTTGCTGCCATTTGGGCTAAATACCGGATGCTCGTCAAGAAAGGGAGCGACGAACGTAAGGCGAGTAAGCCCCCCGCCTGTTGAATTCATGAGATAAAGCTCACAATTCTGATCGCGCCAAGACTCAAAGACTATTCCGCTGCCGTCGGGGCTGAAGGTGGGTTGGTCATCCGTTGCCACATTGTCCGTAAGCCGCGTTTGGCCGCTGCCGTCGGCGTTCATCACATAGATCTCCTGATTCCCATCTCGAAAAGAAGAGAAAACGATGCGGGTTCCGTCGTAGCTGAAAGCCGGGTAACGGTCACTGAAGACACCATTCGTAAGCCGGGTTTGTCCGGAGCCATCGGCATTCATGACATAGATCTCTTCATTGCCGTCACGGGTGGACATAAAGGCTATCCGCGTTCCGTCTGAACTGAGTGACGGCTGCGTGTCATCTGCAAAATTATTGGTCAGTCTAGTTTGATTCGTGCCGTCCGGGTTCATGATGTAGACCTCGCTGTTTCCATCCCGATTCGAGGTAAAGGCGATCGCTTGTTTGGATCTGAGCGTATAGCGTGCAAGAGCAAAGACCGAATCAGTATCGCTGATATAGGCGGTTCCGCCCACAACAAGCTTTCCGTCATTCTGCTGAACGGAAGTGCAGGCAAAGCCATTCAATCCGGCAAAATCCGTCATCAGCGTACCATTAACGCCAAATGTCGTATCCAATGAGCCGTTTACGTTGTAGCGCGCGAGGCCGAATTGGGCATGAGGTATTTCGGGAAGTTCCCCATCTGTTCCTACTGGTATTTCGGTTAGTCCGGTCACTCCTGTCGCAACTATCTTTCCGTTTGGCTGAAGTATTAGGGAAAAAGCAATATCGTGACCGCTAAGATCAGTGGAAACCTTACCGCCTGATCCAAAAGAGCCGTCGAGCGTGCCGTTCGAGTTGTATCGAACCAATGCGAAGTCCTGGCTCAGGCTGCTTTTGGTACCAGCAGCTATGATCTTTCCGTCCGGCTGTGCTGCCACGGTTACCGCTATATCCTCACCAAAGATGTCCGTCACAACGATCCCGCCGTTACCGAAAGACGGATCGAGACCTCCATTGAGATCGTATCGAGCGACGGCAAAATCTCCTTCGCCAAATACATCTGGACGAGACCGTCCGGAGTCAAATAGAGTTGAATTTGTCGAACCGGCAACGACGATCTTTCCATCGGCTAAAACGGAACCGATGCCGATATCGTCGACGTTTCGACCTAAATCGGTGATCACCTTGCCGCCCACCCCAAAACTGGTATCCAAACTGCCGTCAGAGTTGTAGCAGGCCAAAGCAAAGTCATCCTCGTGGCCTTCGCTCCAACTTACGCCAACGGCCACTATCTTGCCGCCGGGTAGTAGAAGCAAACTATTGACCCCATCATGTTCACCACCAAAGTCGGTCGTCACCTTTCCGCCGACACCAAAGTCGCTATCAGGGCTACCGTCACTGTTGTATCGAGCTAAACCGAAATCATCGTCAAAGGGCGGATGTGAGGCGAGCCCGCCGACGAGGATCTTTCCATCCGGCTGCAGCTTAACGGCAAGGGCCATATCACGAAACCCGAAAAAATCGGTCGTAACCCTTCCGCCGGTACCAAAACTGGTATCTAAACTTCCGTCACTATGATAGCGAGAGATAGCGACGTCAGCGAGGAACATTCCCGGTGTCGTGCTGCCAAAGAATGGCTGCCAGCCGGTGATGCCCGCGGCAACGATCTTTCCATCAGGCTGCAGAGCTAACCCCATGACTTGGTCCGGAACACCGGGCCTGAAATCGGTTGTTACTTTTCCGCCGCTGCCGAATGTTAGGTCAAGATCGCCAGCCGTAGCTCCGACCTTATCAACGGGAACCACAGCCAAAGCCAGTATGACCACGGCAAAAACGAGTAAGAGCTTTATTCGGATGATCGAAATGGTGCGGAGCGCACCGCTGGTCTGGAAGCGTATTCTTACGATAAATCTGTTCGATTTCATATAACCTCCCGGTTTTTGGCGGAGGTCTTTGAAGAGAAGTCGCTCTCTCCTTCGGCCTAGCCACTGCTATTCCCGGCGACTTCGCGGGAACGGCGTTTCAATTCTTCAAATTTCATCTCTCTTTTTTGCGCTAAAAACGATTGTGATATTTGATAGGGACCATAACTGAACGGCGTTCTGACCGATCCCACAGAAATTTGGCAAATTGATCCTTTTTCTCGCATTACAGAATTAATGCGCGCAAGGCGTGTGCCATTGGAATCCCGGGATTTTCGGCATAAATGCAAATAGAACATAAGCTGGGACTAAGCGAATACCGCTGGGCGCGATACTTTTCGCGGAGAATTCCACATCCCGCATGCTGTATAGAGATCAAAAAAGCCCGGGCTTCGAGGCCGGGCTTTTCTGTTTTGCTGTGAAAACAATACCGCTAAATCTTAGAATATGGATTCGTCAGTACCATCAAGACCATTAAGAGAATGAAATACGGAATCAAAACCGCTGCTCCGGGATAATCTTTCGCGATCCGTTGGCCAAAGAAAAGAGCAACAATTCCCGCGGCTCCGACAGCTGACGACCAAAAGATCAAAGCAGTCGTTCCCGCGACGAAGAAATAAACGATCCCCGCCGCACTCATCGATCCCGCCGCAAGCTCGATGACTGTGATCTTCGCGAGCATCAGCGGAACCAACGGGCCGAGAAACGTCTTGGCGAAATGGCCTTTCAGCCACTCGACATTTCCCTTCCAGTCGAAGACCTTGTCTAGGCCGGACTGGATGAACAATATCGCGACCAGCAACGCACCGAGCAGAGCGGGAAGGTTTTTGACTGTTTCGCCGAACTGCATTTACTTTCGAGCTTTCGCCATGATCGCTTCGATCTCGTCCGGATCTTTCGTGACGCCGGCAGTCAGGTTGATGTTGCCGGTTTCGGTGACGACCACATCGTCCTCGATGCGGACGCCGATGCCGCGGTATTTGGCTGGGGCGGATTTGTCATCGGGTGGAATGTAGAGTCCGGGCTCGACAGTTAGAGCCATTCCAGGAGCATATGGCCTCGACTGGCTGGCTTGTTGATCGATGTAATAGCGTCCGGCGTCGTGTACATCGAGGCCGAGCCAATGGCCGACACCGTGCATGTAGTATTTCAGGTATGCCTTTTTCTTGATCAGGTCCTGCGTTTTTCCTTTAAGCAGACCTAGCTGTTTCATGCCTTCGGTGAGCAGTTCGATCGAATATTCCTGACGCTTTTGATGCGTATTTCCAACCACAGTGAAATCGATGCATTTGCGCTGAACATCGAGCACAACGTCGTAAACCTCGCGCTGAGCTTTGGTGAATTTGCCGTTCACGGGAAATGTGCGTGTGATGTCCGACGCATAGCCTTCATACTGCGCTCCGGCGTCGATCAGGATCAGGTCGCCGTCTTTGAGCGGCATGTTGTTTTCAACGTAATGCAGGATCGTCGCATTGTCGCCGCCGCCGATGATCGAGTTGTACGCAACGCCCGACGCTCCGCGGTCTTTCATGTACGCTTCCATGAAAGACTCGACCTGGCCTTCGTTCATCCCGGGCTTAACTTTTTTCATAGCAAGCACGTGTGCTTCGGCGGCGATGTCGGCGGCCTTCTGCATCAGGGCGATCTCTTCCTTGTCTTTGTGAAGCCGCATTTCGCCGGTGATGATCGTCGGATCTTTGATCGTGTGTGGCGGATATGCTGTTTTCAGACGGCGAACACGCTGCTCGGTCAGATAACCGAGGATCGTCTGATCAAGCTTGTGATCGACCGCGAAGCGATAATAAAGCACGTCATGTCCGTCGAGTATCTTGCCGAGATCGGCGGGGAATTTCTCGATCGAAAATGCTTTATCAGCACCGTAATTCTTCACCGCACCTTCGACACCCTGGCGGCGGCCGTACCACGTTTCCATCAGCGGGTCGCGTGGACGAACGTATAGCGTGAACGGCTTTTTCGCGTTCGGGTTGATAACGGCGATCGCGTCCGGTTCCGGAAACCCGGTCAGATATCGAAAATCGGGGTCCTGATGAAACTTGAACTCAGTATCATAGCTTCGGGTAACTTCGTGTGCCGCCGGAATGATCGCAATGGAATTCTCATCCATCTGCTCGATAAATCGCTTTAATTGGTTACGCATAATGACAAAAGTGTAACCCAAAGCAGCAACTCGGCAAAGAGAGGGATACGCTCAATTGTTGACCGATCCACGCGTCTCACTTCAGTGGACAAAGTGAGACGGCTTAAAATGTTCTTTTTCAGGTACTTACGGTTAAATATCGTCTCATTTGCAAAAATTACAACGTCATCAGTAAGACGGAGCCTTTCGACGGATCGGCCAATACCTCGTCTGCGATTCTGCATTAGCAAATTGTTGCACACATAAGACATTTTGTCAAGTACGGATAGATAGAAAGATAGTGCCGAAAAGCTACCGAGTGTTCGCAATTTCCCGCACCATCTGCGTTCCTGCTCTGTAAATTGCTGTTATAATTCTCGGCAAATTGCTCGAGAAAAGGAGAGATAGAAATGAAGAAGATATTATTGCTCGCCGCCGTTGCTCTGATCGCAACAACAGCAGCTTTTGCTGACATTGCTCGTCCGGAAAAATCGCCTAATAGTGTCGAAAAGCCCAAACCGGGCGTCTCCACGACGATGGAGATCATGATGGACAAATCCGCGAAAGAAGCAAAATTGCTTATTCCCAAATCGCAGATCAAACAGCTCCGAGCCGAACTCGAAACACTCGACGACGACAACGGCAACACTGCCGCCGCGACCGGCGGATTCACCCGTTTGCAGACGATCGTCAGCGGAGCGTTTTTAAGCCTGGCCTTCGTTTTTGGCGGAATGTGGTTCGTGCGTTCCGGCAAGGCTTCGACAAAAGGCGGCAAAGCTCTCGCGGCTGCTGCAATTCTGGGCGGCATCGGAGCGGCGACGACCGTCGTTTTCGCAAACGTCGGCCCACCACCAGCCGCTCGTAACATTACGAGTAAGCTGTTCGATCAAAAGATCTTCAAGCCATACGGCTTTGCGTACGGCAAGATCAAGATCGAGACGACCGAAGGCAATCAGGTCAAGCTGATCGTTCCGGATGTCACGGAAACTCCCGCCGGCGAATAATCAATGCAGGAGATCAGCAGCGCCAGGATTGAGTTCACAAGCGCACACGTCTTTTTGGGCGCGTTCGTGGCGGCGTGTGCGATTGCGGCCGTCCTGATCGGGAGCTTTCCGCTCGGGGCGTCGATCGTGACGATCTTTTTGTTTGCGGGTGTTCACAATGTGATGGAATTTCGCTATTTCGTCGCACGAATGCCGCTCCGTTGGGGACGATCGAGAGTTTTTTACACAGTTGGTATCGGCGGCGTGATCGTGCTGGCGGCGTCATATCTGACGCTCTATTTCGCGAGCGGCAACTGGTTGTGGAGCAGCGAAAGCTGGGCGGTTTTTGCGGCTTCGTGGAACACGGCTTTCGTGCTATGGCTCGGGCTTTTATTCTATCTCCGGGGCAAACAGCGGCCAAAAAGCGATTGGGCGTGGGCATTTCCGGCAGCGTTTCTGCTCGCGGCTCTGGCGTGGATCGTACCGCAATATTGGAGCCTGGCTCTGGTTTACATTCACCCGTTCGTCGCGATGTGGTTTCTCGAACGCCAGATACGCCGCACAAGACCGGACTGGCTGCGGGCATATCATTTCTGCCTTGCCTCAATTCCAGTTTTTGTCGTAACGCTCTGGTTCGCGATCGGCAGCCAGCCAAATCTCTCGGAGGACACAAACCTTTTCTGGCGGATCACACAGCACGCTGGAAGCCAGATACTACCGGGCATTTCGAGCCATTTTCTGGTTGCGACGCACGTTTTTCTCGAATCCATCCATTACTTTGTCTGGATATTGCTGATACCGCTGATCGATCGTCGGGCGATACCGTGGAAACTGAGCGAGATACCGCTTTTTCGTAGCAAAGGTGGTTTTCCAAAGTTGGTTGGGCTTGCCTTGGCGGTCGCGATGGCGGTCGCGATTGCTCTTTGGGCTGGATTTTCGGTCGACTACACGATTACGCGCGATATTTATTTTGCATTCGCCATTGGACACGTTCTGGCAGAGTTTCCGTTCCTTATAAAAATGCTTTAGCCCGCGAATATACGCGAAAGAACGCGAAAAGCTTTTTCAGAAATCTTTCGCGTTTTTTCGCGTATTTCGCGGGTAAATCCTTATGATCCTTTTTGACGAGGTCAGTTTTGTTCAGACGCAGAATCTGCCGCTGGGTGAGCTGTGGTATTTTTTGCCCTTTGGTTATCTGGTGACGATCCTGATCGAGACGCCGGTGCTGCTCGTCGGGCTATCGCCAAAGGTGGCGATAGTTCAGCGGTTGCGGTGCGGCGTTTGGCTGACGGCGTGTACTTATCCGATCGTGGTTCTGGTGCTTCCGGCGATCTTTTTTGATCAGTCGAGGGCGTTGTATCTGACGGTGGCAGAGATATTCGCTCCCGTTGCCGAGTGCTTTCTGTTTTGGCTCGCGTTTCGCGGTAAAGATCTGCTCGAATCAAAAGATTGGATACGCTGCATGATAGCGATCATCATCGCGAATCTTGCGTCGTTCGGATTTGGCGAGATAATGAATGCATACGGCTGGTTTGGCCTTTTTTGAGGTTATGCGAAGTTTACGGTTTTCATTCACATTTCTTTGGGTGCTTTTTGCAGCGAGCTTTTGCTTCGGGCAAACAGCTTACGAAACCTATTCGAACGCCCGCTTTGAGTACGATCTAAAGTATCCCGCGGATATCTTTACGCCTCAGGAAGAAGCTCAAAACAGCGACGGACGTGCTTTTCATTCGAAAGACGGTACTGCAAAAGTTCTGGTTTGGGGACAATACAATGCTCTTTTAAAAACTCTCAAAACAGCCTACAACGCTGATCTAAAAAGCCATCCGAAAGGAGTCAGCTATAAAACTCTGCTGAAAGACGGGTACGTCATCTCGGGCGTAAGCGGCGGCAAGATCTTTTATCAAAAGACGATGCTCAATGGAAAAGACGGCGATGGCGGAGCTGTTTTTGCGACGTTCTTGATCGAATACAAAGCGGCTGACAAAACAAAGTTCGATCCCATAGTCCGCAAGATGGCCGCATCGTTCAAATTCAACTAAATGCCGCCATCGGAACAACAATTACGCATCACCGAGATCTTTCTCTCGATCCAGGGCGAATCGTCGCACGCCGGGCGGCCGTGCTCGTTCGTGCGTCTCACCGGCTGCCCGATGCGTTGCGTTTGGTGCGACAGCGAATACACTTTCACCGGCGGCGAAAAGATGTCGTTTGACGAGATCTTCGCAAAGCTCGATGAATTCGGATGCAAACTCGTCGAGGTCACCGGCGGCGAACCGCTGGCTCAAAAGAACGTATTTCCATTCATCACGGAGCTCTGCGACCGCGGTTACGAGGTGCTGATCGAAACCGGCGGCTTTGTCTCCACCGAAAATGTCGATGAACGGGCCAAGATCATTCTCGACATAAAATGCCCTACATCCGGCGAAGCCGAACGCAATCACTGGTCGAATCTTGAACGGCTTCGAGCTGAAAGAGATGAGGTAAAATTCGTCGTTTCGGATCTCGACGATTGGGAATTTGCGAAGGAAATGATCGCGAAATACGATCTCGTAAGCAAAACCAAGGAGATTCTGATCTCGCCGGTTCACGGTATAGATATGCGGCCACTCGCCGAAGCCGTTGCGGCGAGCGGATTACGGGTTCGATTTAATTTGCAGCTTCATAAATACGTTTGGGGACCCGATATTCACGGAGTTTAGTGTTGCCGCTTTCGCGGAACTTCGAGTAGTTCGGTCGAATGTTCGGTAACGCTTGCGGGCGTGAAAATGCTGTCTTCGAGCAGTTTGTTGGTGGTGACCTTTTCGATCTCGCCTTCATTGTCGGGAAATGGAAGGCGCGGGTTGAGTTTGTCGAAATTGACAAACTGCTTATAGTTAAAACAATAGACAGAGAACAGCCCGAAAAGCAGCAGGGCCGCAAAAGCTGCGTAAAACAGCACATCGGGGCCAAAAAGAATGACCTTGTATTGAAACGCTTTAACGATCAGCATCGAAAGGCCGACGATCGCCGCGATCGAAAGCGAGAAGACACCGACGATCTCAAACGCGCGTATGCGCCGTGCTATTTTCGCGTACTCTTCGGACGGGAATTGTTCGGCCACATTTTTCGCGATAGCGTCGAGCTTTAGTCCGCAGCGGCGGCAGAAGCTGTGATCATCGGCATTCGGAGCTGCACAGTTTGGGCAAAACATCTCGGCGCATTATACGCTTTTCCGTGAAAGTGAGTTCCTTGTTTAGAAATTTATGATAGCGATCTGTCTCATCTCAGGTGGAATGGATTCGTGCGTTACGGCTGCTATTGCCGCCAGAGAATCGGACGAACTCGCCTTTTTGCACATTTCATACGGCCAGCGGACCGAGGCTCGCGAGCGAAAGGCATTCAATGATATCGCCGCTCATTACGGCGTCGAAAAACGCCTCGACATCTCGATCGAGCATCTTGCCAAGATCGGCGGCTCTTCTCTGACCGATGCGTCGATCGCTGTTTCCGAAGCCGACCTTTCATCGCAAGAAATCCCAACCAGCTACGTTCCTTTTCGTAACGCCAACATGCTCGCGATCGCCGTGAGCTGGGCGGAGGTTTTGGGAGCGTCGGCGATCTATATTGGAGCGGTCGCCGAAGATTCGAGCGGTTATCCGGATTGCCGGCCAGAATTTTACGCGGCTTTTCAGCAAACGATAGACACGGGAACGAAACCCGATACACATATTCAGATCCGAACACCGATCATAGAGCTTTCAAAGGCCGAGATCGTCAAAAAAGGGCTTGAATTATCTGCTCCGCTCGAATTAAGTTGGTCGTGTTATCGTAATGAGATCGACGCCTGCGGTACTTGTGACTCATGTGCTCTGAGGCTGCGGGGATTTGAGATGGCAGGCCTTCTGGATCCTATAAATTATGTCTAGAAATACCCACCCGCTACGGTGGTATCGACCGATACAGACGGAGAAGAAAATGAGAATAAAGCCATCACTCGTTATTGCAGTAATGATCGCGATCTCTGCGGTCTGCGTTACGGCCCAAAAAACCACAAAATTCACATCAAGCTACACCAATCTTAGCGGCAAAGCGTGCAAATTCTATCCCGGCGGCGAAGGACAAGACGGCATGTCTCTCTGCAAGGGTCCCGGTAAATATCAGGTTCGAATATACTCGTCCGCCACGATGACGCACATCGTTGCCGAACTAAAGGGAACCGACAATTCGTATTCACTCGCTAGTGTTAGCCTTGACTTCAACCAAGCCAGGTCGAACGTCGAATGGCGGCTCGCCAACGGCGTGCCTTTTGCCGCGATCTTTCGAGCCCCGACCTACGGCGAGCCAAACGAATTTGGCGGGCCCGGCAAGAAAACCGGCGAGCAACTCGTCGTCGTCGGCCTCAAAGGCCATGACGACATCGAGGCGACAATTGACGCAAAAACGCCGAATGCCAATGCCAAGGCTCGCGAGGCAGCGGATACTAAATTTTGGAAAAAAGATTAAACGAGCTCAGCTCGCTTTTGTTCGAGTTCGGCTATACGGGTACGCAGTTTTTCGATCTCAGAATCGATCTCGGCGAGGCCCGTTTCTTTTTGGCTTAGCTTATGAAATACAGGCGTCACGATGGTCAGCGCCGCGATCACGATCGACAGGACGCCCATCGTGCGAGCCACCCAATTGTCGGATGGGTCGAAATGAGTCCAAATGATCCAGAGCAAAATGGCCGTCAGGGACCAAACCGCTCCGTGGATCGCCCACCGGGACCATGCAAACCGCCGATCCAGGCTTGCCAGGGACAGCAGCGAAATGTGCGAACAAGCCGTGGCGAGCAACGTCACCGTCAAAAGGACCTCTGTGAAATAACCCGAATGGACCGTTCCGTACCAGATCAGGAAGATCCACATTATAGCCGATGCGATCGCCAGCAAGATCCCGGTGGTCGGCAGCCATCGAACCCGTTTCACTTCAAGATAGGCTCCGCATGCAAGGCCCAGAATGCTGGTTACCGTTATCGTTCCGGTAGTCAGTAAAACCTTTGTTTCAAACTCACCGAAATTTCCAAGGAGTATCACTACAATGCCGATCAGCGCACTGACGCTGACGGACGCGATCAAGATATAGAGGAAAAGCCTTTTAGTGTTCATCACGACACCTCCGAAGTTGCTTCCCCAATAATACGCTTTTCCCTCAGCAGCGGTTCGGAATAAAAGAGCTAGATCGAAAGACGTTCGCGGTCGATATTTAGATCAGGGATATCTCCTAATGCCGCAAACGCCACATCTTTCGTCTTAAAGTACTCTTGAGCAAGCGCGTGGATATCGTCGACTAAAACGGCGTTAAGATTCCCGAGCGACTCTTCCAATGAGATCTGGCGGCCGTGGATCATCTCCGCCTGAGCAAGCGTCGCGGCACGCGCAGCGGAATCCTCAAGGCTGAGTAGGATCGACGCGGTAGTTTGCTGTTTGGCGAGATCGAGTTCGTCCTGAGTCACGCCGTTCTTTACCACATCCCGCATCTCCGCTATCACCAGATCGACGACCTCTGCGACTTGTTCGGGCGAGGTTCCCGCAAAGACCGAGAACATCCCGCAATCCTGATACATTATCGCCGACGCCCCGACACTGTAAGCAAGCCCGCGTTCCTCACGCACCTTCTGCCACAGCCGGCTCGAAGTTCCTCCGCCAACGATATTCGCTAGCAGATCCGCTGCATAACGGCTCTTGTGCGCCGCTCCTACGAGCGGAGTTGCAATTATCATGTGCGCTTGTTCGAGATTCTTGTTTTGCTTGATCAAGATCGGGGCTCCAACCACTGGAGGGTGAGCATCCCTGCTCGCCCGTGGTTTTACTTCAGACGAAAACGCCTTTTCCGCCAGTCCGACTATCTGATCGTGATCAATATTTCCCGCTGCCGCAATGACTAAATTGCCGGCATGATATGTATCCAGATGATATTTCTTCGTGATCTCGCGGTTAAAACTCTTGACGATCTTCGGAGTTCCGGCGATGTTCAGCCCAAGCGGATGTTCCGGAAAAAAGGCCTCGCTGAAAAGCTCACCGAGATATTCCTCCGGCGAATCCTCGACCATCTTCATCTCTTCGATGATCACCTTTTGCTCACTTTTAAGATCGGCTTCGTCAAACCTCGGGTTGGCGAGAATATCGGCGATCAGGTCGAATGCATTGGGCAACTGGTCATCAATAACCTTGATCGCAAAACCAGTTTCCTCGTGCGAGGTAAAAGCGTCGAGATTGCCGCCTAGCCGGTCTTGTTCGATCGCAATTTCCAGAGCCGAACGTCGTTCTGTGCCCTTAAAAACGGTGTGTTCGATAAAATGCGAAATGCCGTTCAGCTCGGCGGGTTCCTGCCTCGAGCCGACGCGAAAGAAAAAACCGAGAGTAGCTGAGCGCACTCCCGGCATTCGATCTGTAAGTACTGTAAGTCCGTTTGAGAGCCGTGTTTCCCTGATTTCTTCCTTCATGTGCGAAGAGAAGAGACTAGCACGATGGCCTGCGTTTTTGAAACCATAACGCCGGCGAGTTATCGAACCTTTTTGACCGAGAGCGTCGCCATCTTCGGAAAAGCGACCATTTTCACATTCTCGCCCGGACGCGGCGAGAGGTCGACGAATTGTATCTCGTAACCGTAAATAGTAACGCTGTCAGGTTTTAGCCCACTATTCAGCTCGATCGTTTTCGCCGCCATTTTGCCTTTCGAAACCGATATCTTGATCTTCGCATTGCCCGCCCAGACACACTGGGCGTTTATTGGACAACGCGAATCTTCGACCACCGACACAAGCTTTATGGCAAGCCGGCCCCCGGCTGCATTTTTCATTTCCCCAACGCGAACCTTTACAGTTTCGGGCTCCTTGGCCGACGCAAGAGCCGCAAGTCCAAAGATCGTAATAAACATCAGAGTAAGGATTTTCATAGTTCCCTCCAACGGAACGGCAATTAGCGTTCCCATGCTTAGAACGATCCAGACTGGACGGAGTTGCAGGCGATCGAGGTCAGGCTTTTATCTTCTCTTCGATCGCCCGGGCGAATTCATTGGTTTTTGCGTTTCCGCCGAGGTCTTTGGTGATCCATTTTCCTTCTTTGAATACATCGAAGAGAGCAGTCTCAAATTTCTGGGCTGCGTCTTTTTCGCCGATGTAGTGGAGCATTTGGATCGCCGAAAGCATCAGAGCCGTTGGATTTGCAATACCTTGTCCCGCGATGTCGGGTGCCGAGCCGTGAACTGCCTCGAAAACGGCTCCGAGTTCGCCGATATTTGCGCCCGGAGCGAGGCCCAGACCGCCGATCAGCCCCGCACACAGGTCGGAGAGGATGTCGCCGTAGAGATTTTCCATGACCATGACGTCAAACTGCTCCGGCCGCATAACGAGCTGCATACAGCAGTTGTCGATGATCTTGTCGTCTGCCTCGATATCAGGAAAATCCTTTGCGACCTTGTAAAAACACTCGAGGAAGAGACCGTCCGAGAGCTTCATGATGTTGGCTTTGTGAATCGCGGTAACCTTCTTTCGGCCATTGTCACGTGCGTATTCAAATGCGTATTTCGCAATTCGTGTCGACGCTTTTTCGGTGATGATCTTAAGCGATTCGACCACGCCGGGCACGACGATGTGTTCGAGACCGGAATATAGCCCCTCGGTATTTTCGCGGACGATGACAAGGTCAAGCTCAGGATAGCGGCATTCGATATTCGGCAGAGCCTTGACCGGACGAACATTTGCGTAAAGATCAAGCGCACGCCGCAGCCCAACGTTGACCGAGGTAAAGCCCTTGCCGACCGGTGTCATGATCGGACCTTTTAGCGATACCTTCGTGCGCCGCATCGCGTCGATCGATGCCTGAGGCAGCGTTTCGCCGTATTTCTCAAGTGCCTGAGCACCGAGGATCTGTGTTTCCCATTCGATATCAACGCCAGTCGCCTCAATAACGCGAACCGTCGCCGCCGTGATCTCCGGCCCAATGCCGTCGCCCGGAATAAGTGTAATAGTGTGTTTTGCCATAATTTCGCCAAGGCCGAGTTTAAGCCTAAATACCCATTGTAGTAAATCAGTGTTAGTTATATTAAATTGCCTATCTTATTCGCTAGCCGGCTCGTTTTTTACCAGCCACTTCTTTATCATCAAGTTTTACGATGTCATTTACTGACCAACAAAAAATACTGATCATCGGCGGCGGAATTATTGGACTGTCGATAGCCCGCGAGTTGCACAAATGCGGTGCCCGGCACATTACACTCATCGAAAAAGGCCTCTGCGGCGAGGAAGCCTCGTGGGCGGCCGGCGGAATGCTCGGGCCGCAGGCTGAGGCGGATGAGGCTGGTGCTTTCTTTGATATTTGTTCAGCGTCGCGTGATCTTTATCCGGAATTTGCGGCGGAATTGCTCGATGGGACAGGAATCGACATCGAGCTTGACCGCAGCGGCACGCTTTATCTCGCATTCAGCGACGAAGACGTCCGTGAAGTACGCGAGCGATACGAATGGCAGCGGGCGGCTGGGATGAAGGTCGAGCACTGGCCGGCAGACGATGCCCGGCGGGCTGAACCATTCATATCGCCGGATGTGCGCGAAGCTTTGTTCTTTCCTGACGATTGGCAGATCGAGAATAGAAAACTGCTCGCCGCATTACGCCGTTACGCGGATCTCAATGGCATCGAGATCCGCGAGAATATGCAGATCGAACGGCTCTGCGTTGAAGACGGAATTGTTACTGGTGCTGAGACGGACAATGAAAAACTCGCGGCCGACGTTACCATACTTGCAACCGGTGCGTGGACGTCGCTCATCAAACTTGGGGTCGCGGAAATGCCGTTCAAGATCGAGCCGATCCGCGGTCAGGTAATAGCGTTTCAAACGGCAAAACGCCTCTTTCAGCGAGTCATCTACAGCCCGCGAGGTTACATCGTGCCGCGAGCCGACGGGCGGATCCTAGCTGGTTCAACGACCGAAAGGGCCGGTTTTGATAAGGAATTAACGGAGACGGCCGCTGGTTCCCTGCGTGAAATGGCGAGCGAGATCGCACCGAGTACCTATGGCCTTACGACTTCAGATCATTGGTCGGGACTCCGTCCGGCGGCCGCCGACAAAATGCCGGTTGTCGGCCGACTGAACAGCGTGGGCGGCCTGGTCATCGCGACGGCTCATTACCGAAACGGTATTCTGCTCGCCCCTTGGACCGCAGAAACCGTAGCAAGAAGCGTGTTCAACCATACCGTATCAGCCCTCCCCGATGCCTTCAGCCCGGATCGCTTTCGGCTTCGACGCGTAAGCACGAGCAGCTGAATTTGTTCTTCCATTATGCGACTCACTGCACTTATTCTTATTCTCCTCGCGAACATTGCCGTGTTCGCCCAGTCCGGACGTGTGCCGTCTGCGGGAACTTCGCCGGCGGCTCCGAGCGTTGCGGATGCAACTGTCAAGCAGATGTTCGAGGAAGTGAACGGCTACATCCGTGCAAAAGCGACCGAGTTCGACGCGAAAAAAGTTGAATTCAGTGACGGACTTTTCAAGCAAACCAAGCTTGAACAGCGCCAGTTGGCAGCCAAATACGCCGCGAAAGCCTCGCTTCGAAAAGATCTCTCGGCTGACGATCAATATTATCTCGGGATGCTTCACTGGATCGCCGAAAACCTGGAAGGAACGCTCGAAAATCTACAAAAATTCATTGCATCTGAAAGTCCTGAGACAGGACGTAAACAAACGGCGCGATCGGTTGTCACAGTAGTGTTGGCAAAGCAGAAGAAGATGCCCGAGGCAGAAGCGGTCCTCGCTGAATATCTGAAAAACGAGCCCACCAAGTTGACGGAACGCTCACGTATCGGTGGCGAGATGGCTAAAGCGTATCAGGCGCTGAAGGATTTCAAAAAAATGGCTCCGCATGCCGACGCAGGCTACACGGCATCGAAGGGACTGCTAAAGGATGCGACGTCCCGTTCACGCGGTTTGGACGAGATACTTGATGCCGGGATGCTCGTATACGAAGCCTATCGTGATTCCGGAGAACTGCCAAAGGCGGAAGACGCCCTGGAAGATATGCGAGCTACCGCGGCCGAGTTCGAAGCTCCGGGCTTCTACTATTACGCTGTCGACCAAAAGATCAAGTTCTTGATCGAGACCGGTAGAAAGCCGGCGGCGATAGCATATTACGGGGCATCGATCGGAGGTGCGGAAAAGGACTTCCGATCCAAAACTGCTTCAGCCGATGTAGTTTCGCGGCTTAAAAAACGAGAAAAACATTACAAACTATTGGGTGAAGCGGCTCCGGAATTACCGATGATAGACCAATGGTTTCCGGGTGAAGCTAAAACGTTGGCCGCATATCGAGGCAAGGTGGTTCTACTAGATTTTTGGGCCACTTGGTGTATGCCGTGTTTTGAGGCCTTCCCGTCGCTGATCGAATGGCACCAAGATTTTAAGCGCGAAGGCTTTGAGATCCTTGGGGTTACGCGTTACTACGGAACCGTAAACGGCCTGCCTGCCGATACCCTAAGCGAGACCGCGGACCTTAAAAGATTTCGAGAACGCGAACGACTGCCTTATGATTTTGTCGTAATGAAGGACCAAAGTGCTCAGATGCTTTATGGAGCAACGGCTCTGCCGACGGCCGTTTTGATAGACAGAAAGGGCGTGGTACGTTACATTGAAGCCGGTACAAGCTCGGCACGCATCGGGCAGATGCGCGAAATGCTCGTAAAACTACTAGCTGAAAAATAAACGTGGATGCCCAAAAACGGAGCAACTGCAAAAACCAAGCCGCAAGAGCTTTATGACCGTATCGCCGACGTTCAGAAACTGGCGATGAAGATCAACGGATATCGCACCTCCGTGGCAAAATATCTCCGCAGCCTGGATCTGAAGGTTGACGGCGATTCGCGCGTTCTCGACGCAGGCTGCGGCACCGGTATCGTCACGCTCGCCCTGCAGGAAGCCGGCTATCGGCCGCACCGGATCGAGGCGATCGACCTTTCCTTCAAATCGCTCTCAGTCGCACGAGACGAGTTCAAACAGCGCCGCAGGCTCGCCGGACGGACAGGTGTGCTCCAAAGCAACGTTCTAGAAATGCCGTTTCCCGATGAAGCATTCGATCTGGTTTTGGTATGCGGAGTTCTCGAGTACGTTCCGCTCGAAGAGGCTCTTAGCGAATTTGCTCGCGTTTTAAAAAAGGGATCGCCGCTTGTTCTCTTGCCGGTAAAACCATCGATAGTCGGCTCGGTGCTGGAGTTGCTTTATAATTTCAAGATCCACCCGCTGCAAAGCGTCAGAGAATCAGCCTCGAAGTATTTCAACATCATGGGCAATCACGAGTTTCCGGTCACGGAGCCGATCGGATGGTCAAAAACGATCTTTTTGCTGGAGAAGAAATGACCCTAAGCCCGCTGATCATCGCTCATCGCGGGGACAGTTTCCACGCACCTGAAAATACGCTCGCGGCCTTTCAAATGGCGCTCGACGCAGGTGCGGACGGCGTTGAATTCGATGTTCGTTTGTCGAAGGATGGTGTTCCCGTAGTGATCCACGATGCGGATCTACGGCGCACCGGCCGTCAGAGCGCAAAGATCTCGGAGCTGACGGCAGAGGAACTACGGAGCGTGGATGTTGGCTCTTGGTTCAACAAAAGGTTCCCGGAACGCTGCGATCCAGCGTTTTCAAAGGAAACGGTCCCAACGCTCGCCGAGGTTCTAAAGCTCTTAGAGCAAACCAGCGGCCCGATCTACATCGAGCTAAAATGCGGGATCAAAGACTACGAAACCCTCGCCAAAGCCGTTTGCGATGTGATCTGCAAGTCGCCGCAGCTACCGCAAATGATCGTCAAAAGCTTCAAGCTCGCGGCGATCCCGGTTGTTAGATTCAATCTCCCCGAGGTCCAGACCGCGGCCCTTTTCGAACCAAGGATCCTCGACCTCGTTCGCAGCAAAAAACACATAATAACCATCGCAAAAGAATTGGGGGCAGATCAGCTATCGGTACACACATCGCTTGCTACGAGAAAATTCACTACCCTCACCAAAGCCATTGGAATGCCCGTCACGATCTGGACGGCAGACAATGAAAAGTGGGCAGGAAGATGCCGCGAACGGGGGATCCGCGCTCTGATCACAAATGACCCGGCAAAATTGCTCGCTTCACGTGCAAAGATCTAATTTTCGTTGAAATTCTCGAACCCGTCATGGATGACGGCAGTCTTAAGCTGGCCTGCAATGGACTCCAGATTTGTCAGGCCTAAAAAGCCCCTGAATGTACCTTTGCCATATGATCCGCAGGGGAAATACCAAAGTTGGTCAATATCCTCGGAGCGATCTCGGATGTCAGCATTTGCTCGCTCGCAAATTGAGTTTCGGCAAACGACGGATGATAGGCGAACAAATGGCCTTCGGGGATGTGGTAGGCGGTGGATGAGGATTTGTCTTCGATGACGACATTTTTTAGCCCGCTTTGAGCAAGATCAATCCGGTTTCCTTTAATGGAAATGATAGTCTCCTTCAGATTCTGCTGTCCCAGATCGACGGCAAAACCTTTGCCGGCAAGCCGCCGAAAAACCACCGGTTCGCCGTTTATGGCCAGGCTTTTGAGCTTTTGTTCGATCTCGGCCGTTCGGCTCTCCTCGATCGCGAAGTTGAATTGGGGCAGCATCGACGGCACGGGCTCAAAACCAGTCGCACCAACCCCGAGCAACGCCATAAATTTGGCTTTGTCATCGACATAAAGCTGAGTTTCGATCGGCTCGCACTCGACCGCGTCTTGGCCCATGCTCGAAGTTATGAGCAGTTTGTAATCAGGGTTCTTCGTTACAAAAGCACCGAGACGGGCAAGCATTTTATCCGTCTTTTCCATCGCAAAAAGTATTTCGCCGCCGTATGTCTCGATCCAGTCCTGCTCATATTTTTGATTCTCGTAATCATCCGGGAACAATGCCGCCCAATAGCGATGCATGCTCGACGCAACGTGGTTCGTGAAGAACGTTACAAAATCAGGCTTTCGCTGCTGCAAGAGCTTAAAAAATACGTCGAACGCGATCACCGATTGATATGTTCGCCGCCGCGTCGCCTTCCAGGGCGTTAACCTTTCCTGCGCCAGATGCCCCCCAATGTCGAGCATCGTCGACGGCCGGAAACCAAGATCCGCAACCTTAGCTACAAGCCTCGCTATCTGCCCGAATGGTACCGAGCGATCCACATTCCGCGCCGATTCGCGCGACAGCTTAAGATTTACATCCTGAAAAACTTCGACGCTTGCCGGAAAACACTCGCTCCCTGCGGCAAAAACGTCCGGCACATAAAAATCATAATTCGTGAGATCTCGCGGCAGCGGATATGAATGAAACGAACCGAAAACACCGGTCTTCACGCCATTCTTGGTCAGAATATCCCAGATCGGGGGAAATTCGCGGTTTACTTCACTCAGATCCTGATTAAAATCTGAAATGTAATGCCGGTCGTTCGAAACGCCGCGATGAACGGTCGGCCATGTATTCCACGGCGAGAGATGCCCGATGTTCTCAGAAAAGGTTTCGAACTTTTTGAGCTTGCCGTAGTTTTTTGCGAGCCATGAATTTGGTCTCGCTCGCCGATAATAGTCGAGTATCCTGACGGGGACTTCATTCAACTCAAATAGGATCAGCTTGGTCATTGATCTTCTTAGTTTATCAGATACCGCGGCCGCGGCGAACGCTATGACAAATGCAAAAAGCCGGAGCGATCGTAATAGATCACTCCGGCAATATTAAGTCTCAACAGAATTATTGAGGTAAACGTCCAGGCGTCAGCGGTGCACCGGCTGCGTCAAGTTCCTTTTCAAACTTCGGCAACTCGATCTCGAGCAATGCTTTAAGACGCTTGAGAACCGGAGCGAGTTCTGAGTTCGCAAGCTCGTAATTAGCAAGCTGCGAAGCCGTAGGTTTGATCGTCGAAAGACGGATCGAGCCGGCGACATTTCCGATACGCTGTGCGATCGAAGGCGGCGGGATCTCAGAATTTTCACGACCGCCGCGAAGCTCATTTATCAACGCATCGATCTCGTTATCAAAACCCTCAGCCTGATCGACGAATTTCTTATTGTTTTCAACCGGAGCCTCAGCCGCGGAACGTTTCAAAGCAGAAATACGTGTTTTCAGGCCGCCCGAAACGTCATTTGCCGCACTGACCGCCCGCTGAAGCGTCGAGACCTTTCGCTGGAATTCGGCCAGTGTCTTTGCATCGGCCGGCGACATGTTTTCTTTGCCTTCGACTACGACGTTGAAGCTCTGACTTCCCTGCAACGGCGTGACGACACCGTTAACGCGCATGGCCATCGAGACATTATATTTGCCTGGCATAACCAGCGAACCCTGCGGTCCGCCGCCAAATCCGCCACCAAAGCCGCCTCCACCACCGCCGCCGCCGAAACCACCACCACCGCCGCCTGGACCGCCCTGGCCAGCCGGGGAAGGAGCCGTAACTGATGGAGGCAAATAGCGCATATCCCAAACGACACGTTGAACTCCCTGTCCCGCTGGAGCGGTAAGACGCCGCACGATCTTACCGTCGGAATCCGTGATCGTAAAGATCAGGCTCGGAGCTTCTTCCTCAGTTTCCGCTCGCAATTCAGCGATCGAGGGGTATTTGAAAGGTGCTTTCGTCCGCTCTGCGGCACGCTCGGCTTCCTGGCGTTTTTGCCGCAATGTTTTAGGCGCTTCTTTGAGAAAATATGTGATCGTGGCTCCGTATGCCGGATTCGGAGCCGTGTAATATGACGCTCCTTGCGATCCGGCAAATGACGAATTTGACCGGTTATACATCAAGGCATCCTTGATCGGGAACATGGTCGAAGCTTGGTCAACCATTGCCCGCGTCACCTGACGAAGCGGTGAGTAATCGTCCATCACATAGATACCGCGGCCGAAGGTTCCGAGGACGAGATCGTTCTCGGTCTTTTGGATCGCGATATCGCGAACCGCTATCGTCGGCAGCCCGCCACGCATCTGGATCCATTTGCCGCCGCCGTCAACGCTGAAGAACGCACCGAATTCCGTGCCTACGAAAAGCAGATTCGGATTCACGTGATCCTCCGCGATCGCATAGGTCGAGCCGCGTGCGGGCAGGTTGGAAGCGATCGACGTCCAGGTCTTTCCGGCGTCGGTGCTTTTTACAAGATACGGCTTGAAATCGCCGTTCTGGTGATTGTTGAAAACGGCATAAGCCGTGTAGGCATCATGCTGTGAGGCAAGTATTCGATGGACGTAGCTAAGCTCGGGGATACCTTCGATCTTATCGACCTTCCGCCAAGAGCCGCCATCATTCTCGGTTATCTGGATCAATCCGTCATCGGTTCCGATATAGATCAGGCCTGCCTTTTTCGGCGATTCAGAAAGTGCCGAAGCGTTGCCCCAGAGAGCAGTGGATTGGTGTTTGGCGATCGCATCAGGTCCCCAAACCTTGCCCATAACGGGCAGAGTGTTGCGGTCGATACCGCGTGAAAGATCGCCGCTGATGACCTTCCAGTCGTCGCCGCGATTATCGGTTTTGAAGAGTTTGTGCCCGGCGAAATAAAGCCGCGTATTCGAATGCGGACTAATGATGAAAGGCGAATCCCAGTTATATCGCTGCGATTCGATCCCCTTGCCCTCTAGCGGAGCAATGCCGACGCGTTCGCCGGTTCGTTTGTCAAAACGAACAAGGCCGCCGTTTTGGCTTTCAGCGTAAATGATGTTCGGATCCGTGGGATCGACACGCGATGTGAATCCGTCGCCGCCGTTCGTCGTGAACCAGTCAGCGTTTGCGATGCCGCTCGTTTCACGGGTGCGTGCCGGGCCGCCGATGGAATTATTATCCTGCAGACCGCCGTAAACATTGTAAAACGGCACAGCCGTGTCGACCGTTACGTCGTAGAACTGTGCGACCGGCAGATTTCCCTTAAAATTCCAGTTCGATCCCGCATCAAAAGTCTCGTAAACTCCACCGTCGCAACCAACGATCATGTAGTTGGTATTTTTTGGATCGACCCAAATGGCATGGTTATCGACATGCTTCAAACGCTCACCGAGCCCACGCTGCGTGCGGCCGCCGTCGTCCGACACCTGAAACTGGACGTTCGGAATATAAACTCGATCGACATCTTTAGGATCCGCCACGATCTGGCCGTAATACATACCCTGTGCGATCGTCGGGCTCATTCTTTCCCACGTTGCTCCGCGATCGGACGAGCGAAATATCCCACTCAACTGGCCGCTTGCCTCGATAGTCGCGTAAACAACACTAGTATCCGCCGGCGAGATCGACAGGCCTATGCGTCCGAGGTCGCCAGGAGGAATTCCGGAGCGAAGCCGTGTCCAGGTATTGCCGCCATCGGTTGATTTGTAAACTGCGCTTTCGGGGCCGCCGTTGATCAGGGTGTAAAAATGGCGGCGACGCTGCCACGTCGCGGCGTACATCACGTCCGGATTCGATGGATCGATGACAACATCGGTCGCTCCGGTATTTTCGGTGCCGGGAATCACTGCCTTCCACGTCCGGCCGCCATCGGTCGTTTTGTAGAGTCCGCGTTCGCCACCACCCGACCAAAGCGGGCCCTGAGCCGCGACAAAGACCACATTGGAGTCACGCGGGTCGATCGCTATTCGGCCGATGTGTTCTGAAGTTTTCAATCCCACATTACGCCAGCTGCGGCCGCCGTCGTCCGAGCGGTAAACACCGTCGCCATAGCCGACGCTTCGTTGGCTGTTTCGCTCACCTGTACCGACCCAGACGGTCGAAGGGTTCTTAGGGTCCATTGCGATCGCCCCGATCGAGAACGCACCTTCGTTGTCAAAGACCGGCGTGAACGTGGTTCCAGCGTTCACCGTTTTCCAAACGCCGCCCGAGGCGACCGCAACATAGTATTTCGCACGGTCGTTAGGATCGACCGCAAAAGCGATCACACGCCCCGACGTCACCGCCGGCCCGATCGAGCGAAAACGCATACCGCCAAACACTTGCGGCCCAAACGGATCGGGCGTCGGTGGAGGCCCCTGTGGCGTAGGCGAGGGCGTAACCGTTGTCGATCGGGTTGAATCACCGCCCGGCGTTCCTGTCGCTGACGGCGTCGGCACAACCGCTGTTGCGGGCGGGGTAGGCGATGGTTCCGGACGCGGCGGCCGCTGAGCGTAGAAACTAGAGATCGATAACACGGAAACGCAGATTAAGACGGACCAAAAACGCAATTTTTGCACTAGGTGAACTCCTTCGAAGTCTTGATTTTTTGTTGAATTGACGTGAAATTATGCTACTATTTTGCGCCGTTTATCAAGCCCGGAAAAGTTTGCTCGGCTTATTTAGACTTTTTCACGGTTTGGTCGAACTACTTGTTGATCCGTCTAACAAAAAAACCTCCAATTGGTAGAGTTGATCGGCTGATTGGTCAAACGTTATTTGCATTGGAATTCGCTATAAAATTTCGAACTTACAGCCGATCCGGCCAAAAATGCCGCCCCGTCCGCCGCCAATACCGCCGCCCGTTCCACCGCCACCGTCCGCCGCCGGGAAACTCCGCCCGCATCATCCCGCCGCCGATGAACTCGCGTGTCAGTAGATCGAGAGTTTTCAGCACACCTGATGATCCGAAGCCGGCATCGAGACGATGCCGTTTTTAAACATCACGCGGTTTCCCACGAGAATCGGAACCGGTTGATTTTATTGACCGTAATTCCGAATCGGTCTATCATTTCAGAACTATCCATTCCTTGATCAAAAAGGCGTCTCTAAAGACCAAGTGCTCGATATCGTGGTCTAAACAGAACTTATGAAACGATGCCCTGAATGTAGGCGGGATTATTACGACGATACCTTGGCGTTTTGTCTGGAAGATGGAAGTGCGCTTGTCCAGGGCTCGGTGCCTTCGCCCGACGAGCCACAGACGGCGATACTGCACTCGACTGCTGCTCCGGGCGAGGCACCGACTCGTGCCCAGATCCACATGACAGACCAAACGGCGGTTTTTCCGACCGGTACGGGTGATGTTGCTGCAAAGCCTCGGAGCTTTGATAGACGTCTGCTCCTTGCTCCGCTCGCACTCGCGGTTATTGTTCTTGGTGGTTTCTTTGGTTACAGATACATCGTTCCGGCCAAGCAGATCGAATCGATCGCGGTGATGCCCTTTGTTAATGAGAGTGGGAATGCGGATGTTGAATATTTGAGCGATGGAATGACAGAAACGCTCATCAAGAGTTTGTCGGAGTTGCCGAATTTGAATGTCAAACCGCGTTCGTCTGTCTTTCGTTACAAAGGCAAAGATACCGATTTGAAGACCATCGGCAAAGAACTTAATGTCGAGGCGATATTGAATGGCAGGGTGATTCAACGTGGCGAACAACTGACTCTTAGTTTGGAATTAGTTGATGTCCAAAACGACAAAGTGCTGTGGACGGAAAGCTACGGGCGCAAGCAATCCGACCTTGTTTCGCTGCAAAGTGAGATCGCCAAAGACGTTTCGACCAAACTCAAACTAAAACTTTCCGGTGCGGACGAAGCGAAAGTAACTAAAACCTCAACCGCAAATCCCGAAGCCTATCAAGCGTATTTGAAGGGACGTTATTATTGGGCTAGGCGGACGGGGGAAAATCTCAAGAAGGCGATCGAGCAATTCAAAGCTGCGACTGACCGTGATCCGAATTACGCCCTCGCATACGCAGGTCTTGCCGACTGCTATGTTGTATTGAATCAGTATGCGGGAACGCCGTTGACCGAAACGATACCCCAGGCGAAGGCTTACGCCGAGCGTGCGATTTCCATTGATCGACAATTAGCAGATCCCCACACATCGCTTGGTGTCATCTATGAACAATCCTGGCAATGGGCGGAAGCTGAACAGGAATTCAAGCGAGCTATCGAACTTAACCCAAATTACGCAACTGCGTTTCATTGGTATGCTACTTTCCTACGAAATACCGGACGGACAAATGAAGCTGTCCCGTTGATCACGCGGGCACAGGAAATTGACCCGCTTTCGAGCGTTATCCACAGCGAAGTCGCGGTGATCTACCTAGTCCAAAACAACTATCAAGCCGCAATTGAAACCTGCCTCAAAATAATTGAACTCGATCCCGCGTTTTCAAACGCTTATCAGTATTTGGGCCTGTCTTATTTCAAAGTGGGGCGAAATGCCGAGGCTCTTACAACTTTAGAAAAAGCAGTGGAACTGAGCAAAAGGGACGGCGAGAAACTAAGGTACTTGGGATATGGATTCGCTATCGAAGGAAAACGCGTGCAAGCATACTCTATTCTCAAGGAATTGGAGGAGAAGTATGTGAAAAAGGAAGCAAACGGACGCGATGTCGCGAGTGTATATGCGGGTTTAGGTGAGAAAGACAAGGCATTTGAATGGCTTGAGAAAGACTTTCAGACCAAAGCGGGGGAGTTTTCGCCGATGACATGGGAGATCCCTTTTGAAACTCTCCGCGGCGACCCGCGATACAAGGATCTGCTGAAACGGATGGGTCTGCCGGAGTAGAATCTTATGAAACGATGCCCTGAATGCGGCCGCGATTACGATAATTCGATGATGTTCTGTCTCGATGACGGAGCCGAGCTGCTCTACGGCCCGGCAAAGTCAGAACCGGGAGCGATAGCGACTGGGTTCCCGTCCGTCGAACCTCAAACCGCGATCCTGCACTCGACGGCGGCTACGGGCGAGGCACCGACGCGAGCACAGATCCATACGACCGAGCAAACTGCTGTTTTGCCGCCGGGCATCAGTGAGACTAAGAAGAGCTTTGACAAGCGTCTGATTTTCGCTCCGCTCGCACTCGCGGTCATAGCTCTCGGCGGGTTCTTTGGTTACAGATATATCACTCCGGCCAACCAGATCGAATCGATCGCCGTCATGCCGTTTGTCAATGAAAGCGGGAATGCAGATGTCGAATATCTTTCCGATGGAATGACCGAGACCTTGATCGGGAGTTTGTCCAAACTGCCAAATTTGATCGTGAAGCCTAGCTCATCTGTCTTTCGTTACAAAGGACAGAAAACTGACGCGAAAACTATTGCACAGGAATTGAATGTGCACGCGGTATTGAATGGCCGGATCGTTCAACGTGGGGACGAATTGACGCTGAGTCTGGAACTCGTCGATGTTCAAAAAGATGCGGTACTTTGGAGCGAGCGATATGTACGAAGACAGTCGGAACTTGTGTCACTTCAGAGCGAGATCGCCAAAGATGTTTCAAGCCGTCTAAAAACAAGGCTAACGGGTGCTGAGGAAGAAAAGATCGCGAAAAGCTACACCGCCGATGCAGAGGCTTACAGAGATTATCTTCAGGGACGTTATTACTGGAACAAAAGGGATGGGGTGAACCTCAGAAAAGCGATCGAGCAGTTCGAAGCCGCCATTGACAAAGACCCGAAATATGCGCTCGCTTACGTCGGTCTCGCCGATTCGTATGCAGTATTCCAGTGGTGGGATGACGACTTTCCGGTTGATTCCTTGTCAAAAGCCAGGCAATTCGCAAAACGAGCAATTGAGATCGATGATTCGCTTGGGGAAGCTCACGCATCGCTCGCATACGTGAATTTGTACTCGTGGAATTGGGCTGAATCCGAAAAAGAGTTTCTGCGGGCTATCGAATTGAGCCCGGACTATGCGAATGCGCACAGATGGTACCACGAATACCTGCTAACGCAGGGAAAAGTCGATGACGCAACGAAGACGCTAAAGAAATCGTACGAGCTTGAGCCGTTGTCAGTGATTGTCAATTACAACCTTGCAAATCATTACTGCCAGGACAAACTTGATCCTCAGTCTGCGACCGAGTTTGCCAAAAGAGTTGTAGATCTAGATCCCAAATTCCCCGGGGGACCTCAATTGATGGCGTGTGTGTATCTGGGACAAGGACGCAATGCCGATGCCTTGGCTGAAGCGAAAAAGGCGGTTGAATTAACGAATGGAAAGATTCGTAGAATTGTTTCTAAACTTGGAGCTGTCTATGCAGAAACCGGGCAGACGGAGAATGCAAAGGCGATAATCATAGAACTGGAAGAAGCCTATGCAAAACAGAAAACAGTTGGTGTCCAGATCGCCGAAGTATATGCGGCACTGGGTAATAAAGACAAGGCTTTTGAATGGATAGAAAAGGATGTAGAAAGCCGCGGCTTTGAATTGGTGTTGTCGATCAGGCGGGACGAGCAGTTTGGTTCACTCAAGAGCGACAAGCGTTACGCGGCAATACTGAAGCGGATGGGTTTGCCGGAATAGAATTCTATGAAACGATGCCCTGAATGCAGACGGGATTATTACGACGATACGTTGCTCTACTGTCTCGACGATGGTAATGCTCTGCTCGAAGGCCCGGCGAGCGGCCATGGTGTGAGCGATGAACCGGCGACGGCGATCCTGCACTCGACGGCTGCTCCGGGCGAGGCTCCGACTCGTGCTCAGATACAGATGACAGACCAGACCGCGGTCTTGCCGACCGGCACGGACGATGTTGGAACGAGTAGGAGTTTTGATAAACGCCTGCTGTTCGCTCCAGTGGCTCTCGCGGTGATCGTCCTCGGCGGATTTCTTGGATATCGATATTTCACCGCTTCGGTCAGCGGTCAAATAAATTCGATCGCGGTGCTCCCCTTCGAAAACCGCAGCGGGGATGCCGATACCGATTATCTTTCGGACGGGCTGGCGGATTCGCTGATCTATCGTCTTTCGCAGCTGCCGAATCTGAAGGTCAGCCCAACGAGCTCGGTCATGCGGTACAAGGGGAAGGAAACGGATGTTGCGAAGATAGCCAAGGAACTCGAGGTCGACGCGGTGATGTCGGGGCGTTTGTCACAGCGCGGCGATGACCTGTCGATAAGTGTGCAGCTGATCGACGCTCGCACCAAAAAGCTGATCTGGGCCGAGCAGTATGACCGTAAAATGGCCGATCTGCTGGCGACGCAGCGTGAGATCGCGACGGCCATCACGCAAAAACTTGAACTAAAACTGTCAGGCAATGAAACGGGCATAAGCAAAAAATACACAGACAATAATGAGGCCTACCAGCTTTACTTGCGCGGACGTTACAGCTTTGCCAAGCGGACAAAGGAAGACATGCTCCGCGCTATCGAATTCTTCAAGCAGGCTGTCAAGCTCGACCCTAAATTTGCACTAGCATATGCTCGGCTCTCCGAAGTCTATGGCACGATGCCGGCCTATCCCTACCTTTCTCCAAAGGAGGCCTTTCCTGAAGCAAAAGCCGCGGCCGAAAAAGCATTGGAAATTGACCCGACGCTCTCCGAGGCACACACTTTTCTCGCTTATGTACAGGTGATCTATGACTGGAACTGGGCTGAAGGCGAACGCTCGTTCAAACGAGCACTCGAACTCGATCCGAACAATTTTTCGGCCCATTTTCGTTACGGACAGATATATCTGCTCTCGACGGGCAGAATTGACGAAGGGATCAGCGAGATCAAACAAGGACTCAAAGCAGAACCCTTGGATGTGAATATGGGGGTTACTGTCGCCTGGGCGGACCTTATACGAGGACAAAATGAGGAAGCTCTTGTGGAGGCGCGTAAAATTCACGATCTTGAGCCGAACCACCTACTTTCGCGATGGATGCTTGCATCGGTCCTCACCGAAATGCGCAGGTACGATGAAGCGATAGCTATATGTGAGAAATGGCTGCAAGATGAACCGAATAGCCAAATGGCCATTCGTGATGCGGGATTTGCCTATGCCAAAGCCGGACGCCGCGACAAAGCGGACGAAATGATCGCCCGGTATCGGGAACTCGCAAAAACCGAGTGGGTGGCGGCGGCCCGGATCGCTGCGATCTATGGTGCTTTGGGTGAGAAGGACAAAGCGTTCGCTGAGTTGGAAAAGGCACTCGAGGAACGCGATTGGGAAATGCATCGGCTCAGCGTCGAGTTATATATGCGGCCCCTGCGTGATGATCCGCGATTTAAGGCAATGCTCAAACGCGTAAATCTACCGGAATAGAATTCTATGAAACGTTGCCCTGAATGCAGACGCGATTATTACGACGACACGCTGAGTTTCTGTCTGAACGACGGGACTGAACTTGTCTATGGATTAACGCCCGATGAACCGGCGACCGCGATCCTGCACTCGACGGCGGCTCCGGGCGAGGCTCCGACGCGAGCACAGATACAAATGACCGACCAGACGGCGATCTTGCCCGCAAGCATGGGTGATGTTGCCGCGAAGCCTCGCGGGTTCGATAAACGTTTGTTTTTCGCTCCGCTCGTGCTCGCGATCGTCGTTCTCGGTGGATTTTTCGGATATCGATACATTACGCCTGCCAAGCAGATCGAGTCGATCGCCGTGATGCCGTTTGTTAATGAGAGCGGGAATGCGGATGTTGAATATTTGAGCGATGGAATGACCGAGACACTGATCAAGAGTCTGTCTGGTCTGCCAAACATGGATGTACGACCGCGGGCGGCAGTGTTTCGCTACAAAGGCAAGGACGCAGATCTCCAGACGATCGGCAAAGAACTGAATGTACAGGCGATTCTCAACGGCCGTGTGATCCAGCGCGGCGATCTTTTGACGTTGAGTCTGGAATTAGTTGATGTTCAGAAGAACCGGGTGATTTGGACCGAACAATACCAACGGCGGCAAGCCGAGGTCGTTTCGCTTCAAAGCGAGATCGCGAAAGATGTTTCTGCCAAGCTGTCGCCGCGGCTTTCCGGGGCTGACGAGGCCAAAGTATCTAAGCAGGCAACGGCTGATCCTGCAGCTTATCAGGCCTACCTCAGAGGCCGGTACTTCTGGAACAAACGAACCGCTGAAGGCATGTACAAGGCTATAGAACAGTTTCAGATCGCGATCGACCGTGACGCTAGTTATGCCCTGGCATTTACTGGCTTGGCAGACAGTTATTCACTTTTGCCCAACTACATACCAACCGCTCCGGCGGATTCGCAGTCACGTGCCGAAGGGTTTGCCAGGCAGGCTATCGCGATCGACGGGCAGTTGGCCGAACCGCACGCCACGCTCGGCAACGTCTATTACAGCAAATGGCGGTGGGCAGACTCAGAAACTGAATTCAAACGAGCTCTCGAACTCAATCCGAATTACCCGACGTTGTATCACTGGTATTCGATCCTCCTTTTTGCTTTGGGGAGAAATGACGAAGGGGACGCGATGATAACGCGCGCCCACGAGCTCGACCCGATGTCCAGCATCATTAGCCAGAACCTCGCTCAGACGTATCGAAGGAAAAATGATCACAAGGCCACTATTGAACTTTGCCAAAAGATCATAGATCTTGATCCGAATTTCCCGGGCGGCCACTTTGTTATCGCTTGGTCGTATCTGAAAACCGGACGCAATGATGAGGCGATCGCCGAATTCCAGAAGTCGATCGAGCTCGTCGGTCGGAATTCGAACTCTTTTGGGGAACTCGCCGTCGCGTATGCAGTCTCAGGCCGAACAAAAGAAGCCCAAGCGATGATCAAGGAGCTGGAGGAGCGATACAGGAATAAACAAGCGGAGGGGAAAGACCTCGCGATCGTCTACGCCAGTCTTGGAGACAAAGACAAGGCATTCGAATGGCTGGAAAAGGATTTATCGTCACGTACTGTTTCTTTGCCAGAGATCCGATGGTCTCCAGGTTGGGAGCCGCTCCGCGACGACCTTCGATACAAGGACATTATCAAACGGATGGGTCTGCCGGAATAGGATCTTATGAAACGATGCCCTGAATGTAGGCGGGATTATTACGACGATACTCTGCTGTATTGTCTGGATGACGGCAATGCTCTGCTCGAAGGTCCGGCGACGGCCTCGTCGGGCCATGAACCGGCGACAGCGATCTTGTCGGTACCCCCTGCGATAGCGGGCGGTTTGACAGGGACTACAGACGGAACGGACGTGAAAACCGCGATTCTTCAACCACCCGCTACCGCAGGTGGTCCTGACTTGGCGCCTGGGTTTGATAAAAGTCTCATTTTGGCTCCGCTCGCACTTGCGGTCATCGTCCTCGGCGGGTTCTTTGGTTATCGATATCTCAAACCTGCAGCAGGTGGGCCGATCAATTCGATCGCCGTTCTGCCTTTTGAAAACCGGAGCGGTAACGCAGATTCCGAATACTTGGGCGATGGTTTGGCGGAATCTTTGATCTATCGCCTTTCGCAACTTCCCGATTTGAAAGTCAGCCCGACGAGTTCGGTCTTTCGTTACAAAGGCAAGGAAACCGACCCGCAGACCGTCGCCAAGGAATTGGGAGTTGATTCGGTGATGACAGGACGCATCACCCAACGCGGCGAAAACTTGACCATCAGCGTAAATCTGGTTGATACCCGCAACGGCAAATCGCTGTGGGGGGAGCAGTATGAACGCAAGATGTCTGAACTGCTCGCAACGCAGCGTGAGATCGCGGCGGCGATAACTCAAAAATTGCAGTTAAAGCTTTCCAGCGAAGAGACGGGCCTTGCAAAGAAGTACACAAACAACAACGATGCGTACCAACTATATTTGAAAGGCCGTTTTGCCTGGAACAGACGAACGGTCGAATCGCTCAAGCAGGCGGCTGAATTTTTCAAGCAAGCGATCGAGAAAGACCCGAACTACGCACTCGCTTATGCAGGTTTGGCCGAAACGTACGCTCTTTTTTCGCAGTATAACGTCGCCTCATCAAAAGACAGTATGCCACAGGCAAAAGCGGCGGCTTTGAGGGCATTAGAACTGGACGATTCCTTAGCAGCTCCACACGCCGCTCTCGAAGCGTATTTTACCTTTTATGAATACGATCGGGTTGCGGGGGAAAAGGAGATCCGCCGGGCCATCGAACTCGATCCGAACTACGCGACTGCCTATCACTGGCTCGGTGGAGATGTGCTTTACCCGACGAAACGGTTTGACGAGGCCATTGCGGCGATGAGGCGAGCCGAGGAGCTGGATCCGCTTTCTCCAATAATTGGAACAAATCTCGGTGACGTACTACTTTACGCCCGCCGCTATGACGAGGCGATCGTTCAATATCAACGTGTTCTTTCTTTCGACCCGAATTTTGCCAACGCCTTCTCTGGCTTGGGTTTGACGCATTGGCAAAAGGGCATGAAACCGGAAGCAATAGCCGAAATGCGTAAGTATATTGAACTGAGCGGTTCTAGCTTCGGAAAAGGAGATCTGGGGTTCTTTCTGGCAAAATCCGGACAGCGGGATGAAGCGGTTAAACTCCTGGCCGAGTTAAAGCAGGCATCTTCACAGCGATACGTTCCTGGCACCGCCATTGCGGTGATCCACATTGGGCTTGGCGAAAAAAAGGAAGCTTTGGATTGGCTCGAAAAGGACATTGACGACCGCGGACCATATCCGACTTATTACGCAGTTATGCCGGAACTTGACGACCTGCGCACCGAGCCGCGATTCAAGGCAATGCTCATACGCCTGAATCTGCCGGAATAGAATCTTATGAAACGATGCCCTGAATGCAGGCGGGATTATTACGACGACACTTTGCTGTATTGTCTCGATGATGGCAATTCGCTGCTCGAAGGCCCGGCGACGGCCTCCGTGTCAGAACCGGGAGCAATAGCGACTGGGTTCCCATCGGACGAACCGCAAACCGCGATCTTGCACGCGACGGCCGCTCCGGGCGAAGCTCCGACTCGTGCACAGATTCATACGACGGAACAGACCGCTGTTTTGCCTCGCGGATCGGAGGCGGAGCCTCAGGAATCTTTGAGTGGTCTTTCGGAAAAGCAGAGCTTTTCCGCAAATAGGGCGGCGAAGCCACTGGCGGCGTTGGTTGTGGCGGTTCTGATTCTTGTTGGCGGATTCTTTGGCTATCGATATTTCTCAGCGTCGAGTTCCAAACAGATCAATTCCATCGCCGTGATGCCGTTTGAGAATCGGAATTCGGATGCCGACACGGATTATTTGTCGGACGGTTTGGCGGAATCGGTGATCTTTCGGCTGACGCAGATCCCTGATCTGAGGGTCAGCCCGACGAGTTCGGTGATGCGTTATAAAGGAGCATCGACTGATGTTGCCAAGATCGCCTCCGAACTTGGCGTAGATGCGGTGATGACCGGACGACTTACCAAGCGGGGCGACAATCTGAACATCACGGTCGAGCTAGTGGATGCCCGCAACAACAAGTCTCTGTGGGGCGAGCAATATGAACGGAAGCTTTCGGAATTATTGACCACCCAACGCGAGATCGTCACCGAGATCGTGGGCAAACTGCAGCTAAAACTGTCGGGCGAAAGCGAGCAAAAGCTGGCGAAGAAATACACCAACAATGACGAGGCCTATCAACTTTATCTTAGGGGCCAGTATCATCTAGCCAAACGATCAAAAGATGACATTTACAAGGCCATTGATTACTACGAGCAGTCGATAAAGCTCGATCCCAACTTTGCCCTGGCCTACGCAGGTCTGAGCTATGCGTACCAATTAGGGATGGGAAGTTCCTTCTTTTCATTTTCCATGGAAGAGGGTCTAAGGAGGGCAAAGGATGCCGCCGTCAGGGCCGCAGAGATAGACCCGAATCTGGCCGAGGCACGCACAGTCATCGGAATATCGCTTTCGAAGGAATTGAAATGGCCCGAAGCTGAGCGTGAATATAGGAAGGCTCTGGAGATCGATCCAAAAAACGCAGGCTCACATTACCAGTACGGCATTTTCCTCCAGTACATCGGCCGCACCGGTGACTCGATCCGTGAGATCAAAACTGCCGTCGAATTGGATCCCCAATCTTTGATAATGCAGGCAAACCTCGCCGGGGCGTATCTCTTTGACAGGCAAAGCGAATTGGGATTGGACTTGGCAAAGAAAGCTTTCGACCTAGATCCTAACTTTATTTCGGGCCGTTTTTGGCTTGCTTATGCCTACTGTGCGAATAAGAAATATGCCGAGACGATCGAGCTTATAGACAAAGCGCCGAGTGACGAAGTTTCTCAGCGAATATTAGCTCGTTTTCGCGGATACGCTTACGCAAAAAGCGGACGCCGTAGTGAGGCTGAATCGATTCTCGCAAAATACAGTTCAGATCCGACGTTCTCAGACTCGTCAAATGCCGCCACGATTTATGGAGCACTTGGCGACAAGGACAAGGCATTTGCCGCGCTAGAGAAAGGTTTTGCCGCGAAAGAGCAATTGTCGCGAATAAAGGTCGATCCGCTTTTCGACGACCTCCGCGACGACCCGCGATTTAAGGATCTGCTGAAACGGATGAATCTGCCGGAATAGAAGCTGATGAAATGGTTGGGGCAAAGACAAAGATCAGACGATCGAATATCTAAACAAAGCGTATGACGAGCGTGAAAGGCCGTTGCTCCTACGAAAGGTCAATAAAACCTGGGACTTCGTGCGAGACGACCCGCGATTTAAGGAATTGGTCAAACGAGTCGGGATCCCGGAATAGAAATTAATCTATGAAACGATGCCCAGAGTTGAGGCGGGATCACTAGGGCAGCATGTTCGAAATAATTTATACAAAGTAAGGCAGTCCGTGATAAAGTAAGGATTATCGGGGAAGGAAAATGCAATCAAGCGCAAAAATAACCAGCAAAGGGCAGATCACCATACCGCTCAAGGTAAGGACGGCACTCGGCGTTAAGGAAGGCGACAAATTGGTTTTCGAACAGAATGGCGGCGAGATGACCGTTAGGCCGCAAAAGCGAGAGAGTCGTTTTGCAAAATATGCCGGAATTGGAAATCCGGGTATTGGCAAGGGTCGCGAGGCCGTCATTAGCTACGTTCGCAGCCTTCGAGATCCGGAATGATATCGGCTGTTGATACGAACGTCATTGTCGCTCTTTGGGATGCCGACGAACGCGATCACCTAACCGCTCTCGATCTGCTTGATGAAGCGGCGTCGCGCGGCGGTATCGCGATTTGCGGTGCGGTTTATGGCGAATTGTTGGCAGGGCCTGGACGTACTGAGGAGTTTATTAATAACTTTCTCGACGATGCTGAGATCGTGGTCAATTGGTCCAGTAGCGAAGCCATTTGGCGAACTGCGGCTTCGGCTTTTCAGAAATATGCCGCACGCCGACGGCGCGGGAGATCCGGCGAAGCTCGACGCATTTTGACAGATTTTTACATAGGCGCTCACGCTCTCGAAAATGGGCACAGCCTTTTGACTCTCGACGACGGGATCTACCGCGCAGCTTTTCCGAAGTTATCGCTTTTTCGCGTTTGAGAACAGGATCATACGAGACCAATGAAAACTATCAGAAATGAAGCCAACCGCTCGAGCCTGATCGACCGTTTGAGCAAGTTAAAAGGTGATGAAACCCCGCTTTGGGGCCGGATGAATGTGAATCAAATGATGTCGCATCTCGTTCAGGCGGGCGAATTTCCATTTGAAGCGAGCCTCCCGGACAAGAGTACGTTTGCGTCGCGAACGTTTATCAAGCCGCTTATTCTGTACGTCCTGACGATGCCGAAGGAGGTTAAGGTGAGTGCCGATTTTGATCAGCAGGCCAATGGACGCAAGCCCGAGGAATTTGATGCTGATCGCGGGAAGCTCGTCGATCTGATCAACAAACTCGGCGACGCGCCGGTCGATAGCGAATGCAAATATCATCCGATGTTCGGAAAAATGACGGCGAAGGAATGGGCTCTGCTCGTCCACAAACACATCGACCATCATCTTAGGCAATTCGGAGTTTAGCTAAAAAGCCTCGGCAAACGGCGTTGGAGATTTTTTGGCAGGAGAATTTCCATCGCATCATCGACCGTTACGATGCCGGCGATGTCGCCTTCGTCGTCGATGACGGGTAGGGCGAGCAGATTGTATTCGGAGATCGTCTGAGCAACATCCTCGGCACTTTCGGACGGGTGGGCGAAGCGGAAATCGGTACGCATCACTTCCTCAAGCTTTCGGTTCGGGTCGGCGAGAATCAGCGAACGGAGCGAGATCAGGCCGCAGATCTTCCATGAATCTTCTTCCTCCACCACGTAGAGGTAATAGATCATGTTCGGCGTCTCGGCCATTTCGCGCAGGCCTCGAATGGTCTCACCAACGGTCAGGTGCTTTGGGAAAACAACGAATTCGGTCGTCATCAAGCCGCCGGCTGTATCGTGTTCGAACCGCATCAATTCCGCTACGTCTGCCTTCTCATTTTCCTCCATTAGATTGAAAAGCTGCTCCGACTTTTCATCGTCCATTTCATCGAGGACGTCGACAGCATCGTCGGGTGACATTTCTTCCAGAATGTCGGCTGCCCGCTCTTCGTCCATGTCTTCGAGGATGCGTGCCTGAGCCTCCGTGGACATCTCTTCGAGAGTGTCCGCCGCGATCTCGTCATCGAGGCTTTCGACGACCTCAGTTCGGTGAATAGGGGAAAGAGATTCAGCGAGTTGGGCGATCTCGACCGGATGAAGCCGGGAAAGTTTATCCTTCGAAGATTTAAGCTGCACCGTCACGGTCGCCGTATCGGTCGCGAGGTATCCTACGTCGGCCCAGTCAATGACCTCAACGGGCCGATCGCTGCCGTAAAAGCCTTTCGGCATCAGGCGGCGAACGAACCCCTGCAGGCTCACATCTGCGCCTGAGACACGCCACATATCGCCCGCCTCGATTAGCTGCACATCGTTCACACGAACCACGCGTTTGCCGTCGACGTCGATCAACTGGTTATCAAGCACGTCCTTACCCAACAAGACCTCGCCATCCCTTCGAACAAAGGGTGTCAGATTAAGTATTGCGGATGTCATCGTAGCCCCGTGCAAACCCAGGTTCTGAAAATCACGACTCGGAATAAAGAAATTTCGGCGGCTGTACCTCGCAACCAGGCCGATCACCGGCGGATGTTCTTCCTCACCGTATTTCACGATCACATCTTTGATCACCGCGATCTTTTCATCACGGATATCAAAGATCGGCCGGTTAAGGATTTGCGAAATGTAAAGCATGATCAAATGTCAGTTATCACCAAAGAGAATACCATTGACCACCGACCTCTGCCCACTACCAGCTACAATTGCCACAACAATGTTAAAAATTTTTGTAATTTGTGGAAACAATGCAAGCTTGCGCTTTTTTATTAAATAGGTGAAAGGGTCATGGCCGAGAAAAAAGGCCATTCGAACTCGATGGATACCCGTCTACCTATCCCCATCCACAATGAAAAAATCACACCTATCAATACTCATCTGCCTACTGCTAGCGACTCCCGCTTTGTCGCAGGACCGCCCACGTTTTTTTGATAATTTTGACACTTCCCACGGTGTTCAGGTCGTAAAACCCGCATACATACAAACCTCAGCCAAAGGCGGGCCATCCGCCAGTTCAGTCACCTACGCAACGCCGTCCGGCAGCACGAAACTAGTAAATGGCAAGCGGTATTTGATGCCAACCGGCATGTCGGCTCCGGTCAACGCCTCAAAGGCAAAGCAAAACACGAGATCGTCAAACATGAACGTTTACGAGGGGCTCGCTGAGCGTGAGGGAACGAGCTACGGTACACGTTCGTCAGCGATGTCCATGGGCACAAATAACGGTATGAAGGGGTTTACGACCGGAAATCCCGAACACGATTCTTACATTGTCGATTCGAGCCGACGCTATGGGATCGATCCGCTGCTTATATACGCTCAGATGCATCAGGAATCGTCATTCAAGCTCAAAGCGACATCAAACAAAGGGGCGAGCGGCCTGATGCAGCTCATGCCCGCGACCGCGAGACGTCTCGGGGTGTCTAATATCTACGACCCGAAACAAAATATCGAGGGCGGCGTTAAGTACATGAGAATGCTGCTTGATATGTTCGGCCAGGATGTAAATCTCGCCCTGGCAGGCTACAACGCGGGCGAAGGCGCGGTGATGAAATACGGAAATAATATTCCGCCTTATAACGAGACCCGCGAATACGTCCGTCGTATTTCAGCGAGATACAGCTCGATCTCAAATCCCGCACTCGCGAGCACGATGCCGCGGGTGAACAATAGAACAGCCGCTCAGCTGGCAAAAAATGAAGCTCCGCCGCTCACGATCCAGCAGAACGCAATGGCGGTCAAACTTCCCGATGGCCGGATGAGGTTAGTAAATTAGTCTGTTCTCCGCTCAACGAGCAATTCTTCTCCAACTAGTCGCCATCGACATCCGCGGCCGGACGCACCGGCCGCGTTTTTTTTTGGATCACTGGTTCCAATGCGATAGTTGCGAATGATTGTCCGTCAGATCGTTTGTGGAGTATCATTTGCTCGGAGAAGATAAGCGTATGTATTGCATCAAATGCGGGGCGGATAATTTAGAGACGGCAAAGTTTTGCCGGAAATGCGGCGAGTCTTTCGAGGTAGAGGAAGAAACCCGCGTGGCGATTCGCGAAAACGGTGCGGTTGCCTCGATGGGCGGCGATGCGGATACTGATTCGCAGGAAGCCGAGATATTCGCGATCAGCCCGACACTGATGTTCGTGAAGGTCGGCTATGCTCTCGCGGCTCTCGGCGCCTTGTTTTTAGCGGCTTTTACGAGCGTCTTTCTTTCGAATTGGATATCGGTTTGGCTGTCGGTATTTATTGGCCTGCTGCTGTTTTTGATCCCCGCATATTATCACTTCAAAAGGCAGATGGTCAGCTACAAGCTCACAGAATCAAAGCTCGAGATCGACGAAGGCTTTATATCCCGCACGACCCGCAGCGTTCCGATCCGGCGCATTCAGGACGTCACCGTTTCATCGACGATGCTCCAGCGAATGCTCGGCTTCGGCAACCTGACCATCGACAACGCCAGCGACGACGGCGGCAAGGTCGTGATGAAAAACATCAACACCCCGAAATTCTACGCCGACGTTCTGCTCAGACAGATGCGGCGGCTAGATCAGTGATGCAAAAGCCCGCGCGTAAGCAAGGGCGAATCACTCAAGTTGAATGTTTCGCCCTTTGCATGTAACTGCGGGCTTTCGCCCAGTATCTATTCGATCCCCGAAAAATCCAGATCCGTGATCGTATCGAGAACCTGAACCAGCCGCGAGGAGAAGCGGTAGCGGTTTGAGCGGACTTCCATCACGACACTCGATCCGGCCTCGACGTCGAAGAATTTGTAGTACCCAAACGACCCCGTCGTCGCCGTCCGCCGATTGCCCTGCGGATCCGTGATCGTCACCGTCGCGTTCCGCAGCCCACGCCCATCCGGCGACAACACACGCCCCGAAATATCGATTCCCGTTGCCGTTGACGGAAGCAGCTCAATACCCCAACCGCCCTTCAGTTCTCCAGTGAGTTCATCCACGTTTTCCGGCCTTGCGACTCCGTTGTCATCGCGGATGTAGAGGTTCCACGTACCGTTTGCCGTAACACCGGCAAAGTTTCCATAAAGCGATTGGGCATTCGTTCTCGCAACCACGCATCCCGGTTCGACATACGGCCCGGCTGGTGCCGGTGCCGGGAAGTTCGTTACGGGCGTCTCGCATGTAGTTGGCTTGAAGATACCCGTTGCCAGCGGACCTGAGTCAGGCAGCACTGCGTTCGGGTAATCCGCCAGGGTCAGTGTGACCGCTCCGGCTTCCGTGATCGCGACAGGTCCGCCGACATCGCCGACCAGAGCATATTTCGCTCCGTTCGGGCCGACCAGCAGCACGTCGAGATTATCCGGCTTCGTCGAATAGAAATCGTACAGCGTCACTCTGATGCGGAAGGCGTTCGTCGTTGCTCCCGTGACCACGATCGGCGACGGATACAGCCCTGCGGCCGTGCCCTGGATGATCGAGATCGCAGCCGGGTTCTTGAACTGGTTCGCCGTGTCATTGATCGTCAGTACCGCACTGTTCGGGGCAGAAGCACCTGGTGTCACGTTAGTGAGCGTCAGGTTGACCGTCTCGTCCGTATCCGCACTGAGATCGCCGCACAAGCCGAGCGTGACGGTCTTAGACGTTTCGCCGGGGTTAAAGTTAATTACGTTCCCCGTCATGTTGATAACGTCAGCTCCTGTTCCGCAACCCGCTGTTCCGATAACCGCTCGGGTCGACGTTAGCGTCAGGAACGCCGTTGTGCCACCGGTCGTCACACCAGTTCTGTTGATCGTAACGTCTATAGATTGCGACTCATCTTGCTTGTAAGTCGTTGAGCCAAAGGCGAGAAATGTTGTCGGCGTTGGGCTCGGCGTTGGTGTCGGTGTTACCCCGACCGGAACCATCGCATAGCCGCGGGTCGCACCGTTGAAGACGCCGGTTCCGACAATAATTCCGTTATCGCTGATCCCGAGAGCTGATGACGAAGTGTTAGTCGAGAGATCCCAGCCGGAGTTTGCGGGGATGAGGTCTTGGAGGCGATAAGTGGTCGTGCCGTTCCAGACGAACGGGATCGCGAATGCCGACGAAGCCGTGCCGACAACCCAGCCGGCGGAATTAACGCCTCTGCCTGAGGCCTGAGTTGTGCCGACCGGCAGCGGAACAGCGACCATTCCGCCCGATGGCGACCAACGGAACGGCAGGCCTGAGCCTTGATTGAGCATGCTCGAGCCTGTTACAAAACCGCTGTTGCTGACGCCGAACGCGAGGGCTCCGTTCGATCCGGGCAGAGCACCAACCTCGGTGGCCGTGTTGCTGCTCATGTCATAAACGATGCCGACATTTCGTGCCGCATTATTTGGGTCGATGCCCTGGCCGACTATGCGGCCCGAATCGTTGATGCCGAACGCGGTGGTGAAAAAGCATCCGGTCGCAGTCGTTTGCGTTATCACGGTCGCAACTCCGGCACTGTAGATCACCGCCCGCTGCAGAGTTCCGGCATTGACCGAGCCAACCGCAACTCCTGAAGTCGTCACATCGTTCGCATCGCCAAGCGTTTCGCCCGCCGGGAGCGGAAGCTGTGAGACAACGCCATTCTGCCACACCAGCGGAAGCCTGCCGGACCCAAATGCCGTCGTCGCTCCCGTTCCAACGACGATTCCGTTGTCATTCGCACTATTCGCGACGGCGAAATTCCGACCCGCCAGATTAGGCAACGCCACGCGGCCGCCGCTCTGCGTCCAGCTATATGCCTGCGTCGCTCCGGTCCGGAACGACCGCCCGACCGCCACGCCGCCGTTCGAAACACCAAACCCCTGCGAAGCCGTATCGCCCGCCTGCACCACACCGAGGTCAAAGATCTGATACTGCGGCGCACCGTCTGCACGATCGTCCGCCGCGGCTTTGCTGTTCGTTGTCGAGATCTGAACGCCGACGCCGATCAGGGCGAAAGTTGCGAGAATAATAAGTGATATCGGCCAAAGCGATGTGCGTTTTGAATGGGCAATGTTTTTCATAAATATTCCTTGTCGTTGCTGTGACAAAACAGTTGCGTCGAGCCATTTTGGGACAAAAGCCGGACGCATTTCTAATTGGATCTTGGTGTTACGACAGACAGTATATGCCTAATTTTATACGCGTCCAAACACATGAACGAGGGTGTTTGAAAAGTTAGGAGAATAAGAGAGAAACCACGAAATAACACAAAAAGAACACGAAAATGAGATATTCCCCTTTTCGTGTCCCTTTGGTGCTTTTTCGTGGTTACTTCTTCTTGTTCTTGCTTTTCGCCTACTTCTCCACATCCTCTAAAAGCGGAGTTGTTTCGTCGTCTGTGGGACGTGAATAGTAGTTGTAGTAGCCCGAGCCGTAATAATAGTATTCGGTCGAATTGGCTTTGATGCCGTTCAGCACGACGCCGTAGATTCGGGCTCCGATCGCGCTGACGCGCTGCTTGAACTGCTTCATGAGGTGAAGCGAGCTCTTATTGGCCATGGCGACGAGCACGACGCCATCAACCAACGTCGAAAGGATCGAGGCGTCGGTGAAGGAGATCGCGGGCGGCGAATCGATGATCACGTGCTTGAATTTGCCCGAGAGGAACGTCAGCAGATTACGCATTTCGTTCGAGCTGAGCAGTTCGGCCGGATTCGGCGGGATCGGGCCGCTGGTGATGATCTTGAGCTTTGGCAGATCGGGATATGTGCGGATCAGGCCTTCGGTCTGTTTGTCCCCCGAGAGATAATTGGTCAGCCCGCGTTGGTTATCCAGCCCAAAATGGCTGTGCAGACGCGGCCGGCGAAGGTCGCAATCGATGATAACAACGTCGGCGTCGCCCTGTGCAAGCGTGATGGCCGTGTTGATCGCCGTCGTCGTCTTACCTTCCGAAGGCTGCGACGACGTGACCAGAATAGTTTGGGGCGGTTTGCCCGCACTTGAGAAGAGCAGCGAGGTACGAAGATGGCGATAAGCCTCGGCGATGGGCGATGTTTTTTCGTCCAATGTCACGAGTGCTGTCGACGGCCCCGCCTGATTCGCACCACCCTTGCCCGCGAGCAGTTTGCGTTTGTCCGTGTTCAGCGAATGCGGTATCAACGCCAGCGTCGGCAAACCTAGATGACGGCTAATGTCGTCCGAGGTCCGTACCGAATCGTCAAGGAAATCAAGCAAAAACGCGAGGCCGATCCCTGCGGCAAATGAGAGCAGCAGAGCGACCAAGATATTGCGGCCTCGAGCCGGGCCGATCTGTCCGGCCGCAGGTGCCGGGCCTTGCTGCTTAATGTTATTAGGACGGTCGGTCGAGAGCGCCAGTTCCTGCTGCTTCTGCTGCGATGTGTAGGTATCCAGAAGCCTTTGGTTTGCATCGAGTTCGCTCTTAAGTGTCCCGAGCCGAGTCTCGGCAACACCTTCACTGTTTGCCTGTCCGGCTGCGATCTCAAACAGCTCTTTCTGTCTTGCTTCGCGATTTCGCGCCGCGTCGAGCTGCGATTTCAACGAAGCCAGCAATTCTTTAGCAGCGTTCGTTTCTAATGCCTTGGCGTCATTTTTTATCTTTACACCGACCTCTTGCTCAATTCGCTCTTTTTGTGCTTTTAGCTCGGCAATTTGTTCATTGATAGTGACGACGGCAGGGTGCAGTTCTGTCTTGGTGGCGAGCAATTCCTTCCGCTTCTCGTTCCTTTCATCGATCTTCGTATCGATCGCTTCCAGGCGCTTGCGATGGTCATACTGCGCCTTCATATTCTCCTCACGGAGTTTTAAAATTGCGGCGTTATCAGGCGCCACTGCAAGGATATCGCCGCCCTTTGCATTCAAAACAGATCGATATTTTGCCTCGATCTGTCCTGTTTCCTTCGACGCTTCGCGCCAGAGTGTCAACAGGCCTTCCAGGTTACCGGCACGAACCTCGCCCTTAGCATCGCCCATTCCCAAAGCGCTTGCTTTGACGCCGGCGATGTAATCATTCTGTTGCTGGGCGATCGTTGCCTTGAGCCCCTCAATAGACTTGCCAAGCTCGTCATATGCCTGTTTGCTGGTACCGATCTCGCGCTCTTCGTTCTCTTCGATAAAGAGCTTTGCGATACCGTCCGCGACCTTAGGTGCACGCACCTGGTCGGTACTTGTAACCCTGACCGTTACGATATTCGTTTGATTCAGCGGAACTACGTCTACATTGAACATTCCCGCATACATTGAAGCTCGTGCGTCTTCCTCAGGCGTCAGGGCGACCTTGACCTTATTTTCAGGGTCGGTCGAGGTTTCAGAGAGAACCGGAAGTGTATTAGGCGTTTCGGCGGGTTTTTTGTCGACCGAGAAGAGCGAACGCAGCCCGGATAACAATCCGCGGTTCTGCTCCGCGAAAAGATTTGGATCGCGATGAAAACCAAGCGAGATGATCACGCGTTTCATCAGGTCCGAGCTCTTTAGCAGCTCAAGCTGCGTCATGTAATAGCGGGCGTCATCACCGTTATTGACGGTGATCACGTTCTGCTTGGATTGGGGCGGCTTGCGCGGCTCGATGATCACATTTGTCTGGGTCTGGAACAGTGACGGCTGGCGATACGAATAGATAGCCGCCGCAACAGTCGCGAGGATCGTGATCGCGATGATGATCGGCAGACGCTTGTAAACGATCTGGAAATACTGCCGCAGCGAACGCCGGTTATCGAGCGTATCTTCGTAGGTAGCTGCGTACCCGCCGCCCGCCGAATAGTCCACATGGGTGTTCGGCTGTAAATTCTTGATACCTGGTAACGGGGTTAACCGCTGATCGTTTTCCATACTACTGTTAGATCCTTTCTGCCCAATCTTTTCGTGCGCAATCTTGTTTTATACCACATTTGGCGGGTATTTTCACGACAATTGCCGGTTTTTCGCCGATAAGTAGATATTCAAACAATATTGATTAGAAGCGTGAATCGCAGGGCTCGTTGTCGGAGATATGACGCGGGTGATATATTGATGATTTGCCCGCATGCTAAAGATCGCGGGTAACCGGACGACCTTATGACAGTACCCTCGGAAAGCAGTGAGAACAATTTTACACTAGGAATAGACGGGTTCAGCTTCGCAGACCTATTTGACGCGATCAAGCTCAAAGAACTGGCTGAGACATTTTACGCCGAGGTCGGACAGCAAGACGAGATACTCCACACCGCACTTACCAAATACATCGCGGCTCGCGGCCAAGGTTACGAAAGAAAGGTCGCGTCAAAGATCCTCACGGATTCGGCCCCATTTCTCTCCGATTTCATCGCTCGGCTTTTTAAGATCGACCGCGAGCGCTCAGAACTCGAAAAAAATGTCCTCGTTCAAAATCCGGTATGGAAATACAAATTCTTTGTCCAGCGCCGCGCCGCTAAGAAATATAAACCGGAACAGCTCGCCGAACTCAACGAGAACCAGCTCTGGATCGCCCTGACCGAACTCCGCGGCAATGCATTTGACGAAACACTCGTACGAGACGAAGAACTCTCGATCGCCGAGATGACTTGCAGGCTGCTCGAAGCTGAAGAAGTTCTGAGCAAGGACGGTGAGATCACGCCATCGATCGCCGATACCGTAGCCAAAATCAACTCCGCCTACGAGCTGCTGAAGGACGCGGCATTTGGCAAGCTCTATTCGCAGTACGTATTAGAGATGGACGCCCGCGGCGATCTTCTGACCGTACAAGCAGCTCTCCAACTCGTCGAGGCTTGGTCGGCGAAAGCTTTCGCGAGCAAGTCAAAGAAATGGTACAGCTTTAAGGTTCCCCACGCTCTCGATTACCAGAATCTGGTTCACCTTATCCACCCGGAGCCGCACCTGCACAACATCATGCGCGGCGGCGAGGACATCCTGCGGCGGCGTGACGGCTTTAAGCTCACCGACGACCGCGGCACAATGCGTGATGCCCTGTACGAGATCGATTACTGCATGATCTGTCACGAGCGGGAAAAAGATGCGTGCTCGACCGGGCTTCGCGAGCCCGACGGTACGGCCAAACGCAATCCGCTCGGCATCAAAACCGAGGGCTGCCCGCTCGATGAAAAGATATCGGAGATGCACCTGCTCAAAAAGCAAGGCGATTCGATCGGCTCGCTGGCTCTGGTGACGATCGACAACCCGATGTGCGCCGGTACCGGCCACCGCATCTGCAACGACTGCATGAAGGGCTGCATCTTCCAAAAGCAGGAACCGGTCAACATCCCGCTCGCGGAGACCGCAAGTTTGACCGACGTGCTGAAGCTGCCCTACGGCTTCGAGATCTACAGTTTGTTGACGCGTTGGAATCCGCTCAACGCCAAACGCCCGTATGCATTGCCTTACAACGGCAAAAACGTCATGGTCGTCGGTCTCGGGCCGGCTGGTTACACGCTGTCGCATTACCTTCTGAACGAAGGCTTCGGCGTGATCGGCATCGACGGGCTGAAGATCGAACCTCTTCCGATCGATTGGACCGGAAACCACGGCAAATCATGCCCCAAACCGATTAAGGGCATCAGCGAGATCACGGAGGAACTCGACGAACGCATCCTGTCGGGATTCGGCGGCGTTTCGGAATACGGGATCACGGTTCGCTGGGACAAGAATTTCCTCACGATGATCCAGCTCTTGCTGACGCGCCGCAAGCGTTTCCGCCCGTACGGTGGTATCCGTTTTGGCGGAACGTTGACGATCGAGGACGCGTGGGAACTCGGATTCGACCACATCGCCATCGCCACCGGAGCCGGACGGCCAACGATCGTCCCGATGAAGAACAACCTCATCCGAGGCATCCGTCAGGCATCGGATTTTCTCATGGCATTGCAGCTAACTGGTGCGTTTAAGAAGGATACGCT
>Ga0154020_10000331_pt1 | contig 56953 bp, 44 predicted proteins | sample Klosneuvirus_201_FD_109709 | JGI IMG/M metagenome (GOLD analysis project Ga0154020, IMG submission 109709) | Active sludge microbial communities from wastewater, Klosterneuburg, Austria - Klosneuvirus_20160825_MG | ecosystem: Engineered > WWTP > Aerobic digester > Activated sludge | place... | reverse complement strand
GGTCACGCGCGCCAGCTGCGCAGTCTTCACCTTCCCGACAAGCAGAGACACCCCAAAGTCCGCCAACTTCACAAACGGCAACGCCGACTCCGCCCCCCCAGCCAACAGAACATTATCCGGTTTTAAGTCGCGATGAACGATTCCGGCTTCGTGGATGGCGGCTAGGGCTTCGGCGATTTGGCGGAGGACGCAGAGGGCCCAGCGGACTTCTCCGAAGCGCTTGCGGGCGGACTTGAGAGAACCCCCAACGACGAGATCCATGATCATGAAGAGGATTCCGCCTGCGGTCATATCGACGTCGGTGATGCCAATCAGATTGGGGTGACGGAGCCTCGCCAGAATCTGGGCCTCACGCATGAAACGCAGCAGGGATTTTTTGTCGGACAGCTGCGGCACAAACTTCGCGGCGAGGTGTCTGCCATCGGCGATCCGCTCGACTTCATGGACGACTCCCATCGCTCCCTCACCAATCTTACGGACTACTTTATACCGACCAACGACAAGCTTTCCGGGCGACAGATCGGGAAGCGGCGCATGCCTACCGCCCTGGGTCTTGATGATTGCGGACATCAGCCGGCGCGAGCGCTCGGCAATCTGCCTTCGCAGCTCTTCGTTGAGAGTCTGGACTTCGCGACCCTTGGTCTCCATCTCGAGCACTTTGGTCAGGAGGTCGGTACGCATCGCTTCCAGTGCTTCGGCCAGATGCGTCATGGTGCTGCCCGGTGGCACACTCACCGGCGTGCTCAAATCGCCTGCCGCCATCCGCACCGCAGCGTCGAGGAGATGCTGCTGTTCCTGCATCCGCTTCTGCGTCATCGCGGCATCAATTTCCAGCCGCAGCGTACGCGCTGACACGATGCTGATCGCAACTTGGTGCGCCAGTCCCATCAGCACATCCAGATCCTCTTCATGGAGTCCCTGCCGCTTGCTATCACTCTCGATGTAGAGCACACCAAGCTGCTGACCACGGACTTGCAGCGGCGCCGTCATCAGGACCGTCTTTTTGTCCGCACTCCGCAGCATCGCTGGTTTCTGCTGTTGCAGACACTGCTGCACCAGCGGCAGGTTGACTCCCTCCGGAGCATTCAGACTCTGTCCTTGGCTGCTGCGACCGGTCGCAAACTCGAGCAGACCACTGTGTTCACTACGCAGAAACAGGAAGGCCCGGCGCGCCGAAAGGAGGCGTACCAGCTCGGAGAGTGCTACCTGCGCGCGCTCATCAGGAACCAGTACCCGCGACGACGCCAAGCTGAGGTTGAGCATTGAGGTATAGCTCTGCAAGCGCCGATGCGCCCGCAGCACCCGCCGTCCCAGAATCACTCCCAGCGTAAGGAAAAAGAGTGCGTAGCCAATGTGTCCCAGCTTTGCCTGTGAGCGAGGAAGGACTCCGAGCGCAACCATCACATCGTAGACCGCAATCGTACCCGCAGCAAGAAATCCGGTGGCAAAGATCCGCGCTTCGATGTTGCCGCGAAAGGAGTAATACAGTGGCAGTCCAATCGACAGTGCCGCATCACCAAGGAGCAACATCTGGACCGGAAACAGAGTCGTTAGGAGTGGCACGGCACCGACGGAAACAGCCAGCGCTGAGCCGATCAAATAGAGCCACTGAATCTGCCGCAGAAAATACAGAATCCGCAGCGGACCCTGACCAAACATCTCCTCCACAAAGTGACACAGGGCCAGTGCGGTGATTTGCAGAGACCACAGCTCGATATGAGTCAGGATGAGGGGCCGGTCGAACAGAAACAGTCGGACCTGCGCTTGCGCCAGGATGTAGATTCCTCCGCTCAAGGCCAGCACTCCGTACGCCAGAAAGACCCATTCCTCTCTGCGCAGGTAGAATAGAGAGAACCCCGCCAGTGACAGCAGGAACAACAGCCCACCAACGATCAGCCGCAGCAGATCGCTCTTGAACAGGTGAATGAGGATCTGGCTGTGCTCGCCAAAGCGTATCGGGCCCGCTGGACCCTGGTTGCGGTACTCAGAGTAGATGCGCAGCGTCAGGCGCTTTCCGGAACAGCCCGCGGGCAGCCGCACGATATGCCCACGGAATCCGAGATACGGCGGTCTGTCCGTCGAGAAATCTCCCCACTGATAGACCAGCTCTCCTTCCACGAAGACCTGAAATTCCTGATCGAGGTGCATCAGATGCAGCACCGGATCTTTGTCGGTGGTCGACGGAATTTCGGAGCGCAGCCACAGCCAGCGATTGCCCTTGCGACCGGGCGGCTGCTCATACCGACCGAGCGGCGTCCACTCGGCGGAGCGGTTGTAGGGCAGCGACCACTCCAAGCGACCGAGGGAATCTCGTGGCGAGTCACCCCAGCGGTATTCCCACAGTCCGGAATATTCGAAAGGATTCAGGGTCCGCAGCACGGTGGGCGTGATGCCTTCAGGGGCCGGCTCCGCAGTCACTCGCTGTGCCGCAGCTGATTCCGCACGAAGCGATCCCGCCGCTGCCCACAGCGTCAGAAGCAAGAGCACAAGACACCGACACCCGACGGCGATGACGGGTTTTTGACGAGACCAGGCTAAGGACAAGACGGCGTTTCCCTTCGCTAGCTACGACCGCGAATCAGACGACGACCTGCCAGCAGGCCGAGCATCCCGACCACGCCAGGCAGCGCAGAGCAAGTACGTCTCATAGCAACCTCCCCAAGGTTAGAAGTAAGACGCTGTTATCGTATCAGCCGCACCTGCCGACGAAAACCCCGTTGCACCCGCCTCCCCCACTCGGCGCCTGGCTTTGCTATGCTCCGCGCATGAGCACAGGTTCGGCCGTACGCCCCAGCTTTCCCGAGACGTTCAACATGGCCGACTACTTCCTCGACCAGCGCATCCGCGACGGGCTGGGCGACAAAATCGCGGTCTACGACGACTGCGGCAGCTACACGTATAACCAGATCGTCGAGCAGTCCGAGCGAGTCTGCGGCGCGCTGTGGCAAGCCGACATCCGTCCCGAGGACCGCTGCCTGATCGGCCTCTTCGACAGCGTCGAATTTGTCACCAGTTTTTTCGGCATCCTCAAGGCCGGCGCCGTGGTGGCGATGGTAAACCCCGAGTTGCCGACGGACGACTACCTCCACTACCTGCGCTACACGCGCTGCCGGGCGCTGATTGCCGACGCCCACTTGGTGCAGCGAATCGCGCCCCTTTTGCCCGAGTGTGACTGTCTACGAACCATTTTTGTCGTCGGGGAAAGCGACCTCAGCCTGATCGGCTCGACCGACCTGCCCGGTCACATTCAGCTGGTCCCCTGGGACATCGTGCAGAGCGCGCCCCGTCGCGGTACCTACCCGACCAGCCGAGACGACGCGGCGGTCTGGCTTTTTACCAGCGGATCGACGGGAAGACCGAAAGCCGCGGTCCACTTCCATCACGACTTTCCGTTTAACACCGAGACCTACGCCAAGCAGGTGCTGGGTCTGTCGGTGAGCGATTGCACCACAGCAGTCTCGCGTCTGTACTTTGGGTATGCCACTGGCACCAACCTCATGTTCCCGTTTGCCGTCGGTGCGAGCTGCGTGCTGTTCCGCAGCCGGCCCACCCCCGAGGTCCTGTTCGATCGCATCGCCCGTCACCGCGTCACCGTGCTGGCCTCGGTGCCGACCTCACTCCAGCGTATGCTCGATCACGACTCTGAGGCCAATCTGTCGTCGCTGCGCATCATCACTTCTGCGGGAGAAGCCCTGCCACCGGAGCTGGGCGAGCGCTTTCGCCGCACCTATGGAGTCGAGATCCTCGACGGCATTGGATCAGCAGAGATGTTCCACATCTATATCTCGAACCGACCGGGGCAGATTCGACCGGGCTCGCTCGGACAGCTGGTACCGGGCTACCATGCGCGGATCGTTCGCTCCGACGGAACCGACGCGGCAGTCGGGGAAATTGGCACGCTCTGGGCCTGTGGTGAGTCGGCAGCGCTGTGCTATTTCCAAGCCCACGAACAGAGCAAATTGACGCTGCGCGGCGACTGGGTTGTCTCGGGCGACCTGTTCCACTGCGACGCGGAAGGCTTCTTTTACTACGATGGCCGCGCCGATGACTTGCTCAAGGTCGGCGGCATCTTTGTGTCGCCCCTCGAGGTCGAAAACGTCCTCACCGGCCATCCTGCGGTCGTCGAGTGCGCCGTCGTCGGCGAAGAGAATCAGCACGGCCTGGTGCGCGCCCTCGCCTACGTGGTGGTACGAGAAAGTCACCCAGCTTCCGACGGGCTCGCCGCCGCACTCATCGCGCACTGCAAGCAGCACCTGGCACACTACAAGGCCCCGAGTCACGTCGAGTTCGTCCGCGAGCTACCCCGCTCAGACCGCGGCAAGATCCTGCGCCGAGTTCTTCGTCGCGGAGCCTGACCCAGCCGATGCCCGCAGATCTGGTCGTCGTCCACAGTCCGCTGCTCCGAGGAGTATTGCTGTTTGTCGCGGGAGCGGTCGCTTCGGGATTAAACGCCGTCGGGGGCGGTGGTTCGCTGGTGACGTTTCCAACGCTGGTTGCGCTCGGGGTGCCGGTGCTGAGCGCCAATGCCACCAACTCGGCGGCGCTGTGGCCGGGCAGTCTCGGCAGCGCGCTCGGCCTGATCAAACCGCTGCGGACTTCGTTTTCGGCCCTGCCAAAGCTACTGCTACCGACGGTGGTCGGAGCGCCAATTGGAGCAGAACTGCTGCTGCTTGGTGGCGAACAAGTGTTTCGTTGGGCAGTGCCACCGCTCATTCTGCTATCGACGGCGCTACTCGCGTTTCAGCCGGCGCTGCGCAAGCTCAGTCACAAGGGGCGGCATATCTCACCGTGGCTGGGCATGCTGCTCCAGCTTGGAATCGCGATCTACGGCGGCTACTTTGGCGCCGGTATGGGCATCCTGATGCTCGCGCTGTTTGGGCTGTTTGTCGACGGAGACATCCATGCCCACAATGCGGTCAAAGCCTGGCTCGGCCTGGTCATCAACTTGGTTGCCTCGGCAGTGCTGCTGGCCAAGGGACTGGTCGACCTCCCCGCGGCGCTGTGGGTCTCGACGGGCGCGATCGTCGGTGGCTATCTGACCGCTCGAGTCATGCAGCGGATTGAGCCGCAGCGCCTGCGACGGCTGGTGGTGGTCCTGGGAGTGCTGCTCTGCGTCTGGTTCTTCGCACGGGCGCTGGGCGTCTGATATAAACCGCCCCGATGTTTGAGTCACTTCGCGCCGACCGAGGGGCAGGAATTTGGGGTCTTTGGCAGCGGCTCCGTCCAGGCGCGTTTGCGGCGGGGCTCGGCGGTCTGCTCCAGTCACTGCGATTTGCCGACGGACAGGGCCAGCTGTGGCCGCTGCGCGTACTTACCCCCGACGAGCGTCTGAGCAAGCCCCTGAAAAGCGCAGGCTGTGCGGTGGTGGTCGAGCCGACCGACGCTGCCGCGAGTGCCAGCTTGGCAGTCGACGCGCTCTGTCTGCTGCTTCGTGATCGGACGACGCTCGATGGACTGGCGGAGCTGGTCGATCGCGTCCGCAGTGGTGGCATGGTGGTGCTGTGTAGTCGCCCAGGTCGTCTGCCGCGTCAGCAGCTCACCGCCGCTTTTCTGCATGCTGGCCTCGTCGACATCGTGCAGTTGGCGGCAGGTCGTTACCAGCTGACTGCGGGCCGAGTGCTACCGAAGCTCTAGCGACTACCCCACGAGGGCCGCTCGCCCGACGGTGTCGACCAACAGTCCGGTCAGCAGCGCCAAGAGCTGAGGTCGATCAATGTTGCGATGAGCCAGCCAGTCGAGCGCCATCGCCTCGACGAAGCCAATCCAGCCCCGCACCGCCGCCCGCAGAAGCGGCGTGGCAATTTCCGGTGGCAGGGCATCGAGAATCCGCTGCGCAAAGGTCGCCCGCGTCTCCTCCAGGATCCCGACAATTTCGCGATCAGCGCCGAGCCCACCCCGCATCAGCGCCACGTACGCCGGGCCATGCCGATCGACGAAGTGTAGATAAGTCTCCAGTCCCTGCCGGGCCCGCTCCTCGGGAAGCAGCGTCAGCGGCGGACTCGTCTCGTCGAGAAGCTGCTGTGCCGCATGCCGCAGCGCCACCGTGTAAAGATCGCGCTTCGTCGGAAAGTAGTGATAGAGCAAGCCCTTGGAAACCTGGGCCGCCCGCGCCAGCTCGTCGATCGACACCTCGTCGTAGGAGCGCTCCGCAAACAGCGTCAGGCCAAGTTGCAACAGCTGCGCCCGTCGCTCATCGACGAGCAGCCGCGCCCGTGGCGGTTTGGGCCGTGGTCGAGGCGCAGTGACTTTGCGACGAGGACCGGGACGCTCCATGCGCCGAGCATAGCGACTATTGACCAAGATTCAACAGCAACCTACCGTGGAGCCTGCCGCTGAACTTCACGTGCGGCCTTTGCTCAGGAGCACGCATGTCGAGCCGGTCCCTTCGCAACTCTCCCCGCAGCATCATCACCGGAGCTGGCAGCGGCTTCGGTCGCGCGCTCGCCCTCGAGCTAGCCCGCTGCCGAGGAAGCTTGGTGCTGTCGGACATCAACCTCACCGGCCTCGAGGAGACCGCCTCCCTCGCTCGCTCTGCCGGTGCCACGTCGGTGACCACCCTGCGCTGCGACGTCTCCCAGCTAGCCGATGTCGAGGCACTCGCCACCGCTGCGGGCAGCGCGCCGATCGATCTGGTCGTCAACAACGCCGGCATCAGCTGTGGCGGCCTGGTCGGCGAGGTCTCGATCGCCGACTGGCGCAAGACCCTCGACGTGGATCTCTGGGGCGTCATCTACGGCTGCCACGTCTTCACTCCGATCCTCCGTCGCCAAGCACGCGGCGCCATCCTCAACGTCGCTTCCGCCGCTGGACTGCTCGCTGCGCCCCGAATGGCCCCCTACAACGTCTCCAAGGCCGGCGTCGTCTCACTCAGCGAGACGCTCTCCGCCGAGCTAAGGGGCGCCGGCGTAGGCGTCACCGTGCTCTGTCCGACCTTCTTCCGCACCAATATTGCCGTCGGTGGCCTATTCGCCGATGAGCACACCAAGCGACTCGCCGAAAAGATGGTCAACCGCGGTCGCCCCGTCGAAGAGGTCGTTGCCGCCGCACTCCATGCCATCGAGCACAACGAACTGTACTGCCTACCGATGGCCGATGCCCGCTGGATGTGGCGAACCAAGCGCGCCCTCCCCGGCTCCTTCCACAGCCTCCTCCACCTGGCAGATAAGTTCATATATAAGAAGCGCAAGCAAACCAGCTGACCACGCGGCTACGACTTGCCCCGCTTCCTAAAGACCAGCCAGCAGTCGCCACCACCGTGCGGAGACGGTCGCGGAAAGTCCGCCACCAAGTCCCAACCGAGCGCGGACAGACAGCCTGCAAGCTGCACCGGATCATAACGGCGGAAGCGAAACAGAGAGAACCGCCGCGGCTCCCGGCCTCGCGCAAATACCGTCGCCACCGCTTCAATGCTGTAGCTGCCCGGCACCGCGCAGTCCGTCAAAAGCTCATAGTGAAATTTCACCTCGGAGACATCGCGGCAGTGCCTCCAGATCGCACTTGCCAGCCAGTCCTCGCGCGCTCTCTGTCCCTGCGGCTTGCCACCACTGAACACCGGTTCCCGACGACGAATCGCATCCAGATCACTGGTCGAGGCATACGCGAGCTGAAAGTCCATCAGCAGCAGATCGCCCTGGTGACAGCCGATCAAGTTGTACTTAAAAAACTTCGGCTCATTGTCCAGGTTGCCAACCGTCCCCCCAAACATGGTCACGACTCGCCGTCGGTGCGATCGCTCTGGAGTATAGTGCAGCTGCGGGTAGCGATCCATGTGATGGAAGTTCGCTTGCATCGCAAAATAGGACACGCCCTGTTGGTTGTAGAGCAAATCCGCTGCGTGCTTAAAGCCCACACTGAGCAGCGGCTGACTGATGTCGAGCAAATACAGCCGGAGGTCCGGAATCTCCATGCCAGCGACGACATTCTGGACCAGTCGGACTTCCTCCCGCGCATCCCCGGCACCGAGCGCAATCATCTCGATTCCCGAGCCGCGTGAGTGTTTACAGACCACCGCAGCAACCCGATCGAGCGGATTCCCGGCGCGGAACGTCGACATATAGCTCGAATCATTGGCCATCCGCAGATACTGGAGCGCGCTCTGATGTTCGAGGTACGCGCTGGTCTGTTCGAGATAACCACCGGGGCCATTGAGCGTCTCCGACAGCTCCATCACCATCTTCACCGGTTCATAGCCCGGCGCGATGTAGCAGTTCAGAGAAGCCCCCGGTATCGGCGTCCGCTCCCGCGAAAGAATTCCGTCCAGGTTGAGATCCAGCTCGATCGCATTTTGCAAAAGGAGGAGCGTCTTGCGACTCGGTGGACGAACTCCTCTTTCGATCTGTTTGAGCGTACTGGCCGACACGCCGATCCGCTTGCCGAGCGCTTCCAGACTCATCCCCAGCGCCAGCCGCCGATCACGGAGCAGCCGCGCCAGCTGGGCATACCGCGGCGGAGACTGCTCGACTCCTCCCAGCGCTTGATAGACAGCAAGAAGTTCCTTGAGCCGACTTCGTAGTGCCCTTTTTTGCCCAGGTGATACCCCAATTACATCCTCCAAGGCTGCGATAGATTCCAGGAGCCCTCTGCGGGCTCTCTCCGTCGCTTCCGCCACTGGATCGGGCTCCATCAGCGCTGGAAATTCCTCCGCCTTGGCAGGATTCAAGGTGGCCGAGTTGTCCAAAAATGCCTGCGCATTCCCTAACATTTTGTTGTCCTGGCTTGGTGTCATTGCGGCATGCGAACCCATCTGTTTGACCTCGCGGTTGCGACCACACATACCGCAATTCCGGATTGGAAAAAGGGTCTTTTTGGGAGTCCGCCTAGAACGATCCCGGGGGCGCAAAGGGAGTCCTAACCAAGACTCCCAAAATCTACCATCAACTATCCTAATGCCGTCGCTGCACTCAGCGGAGGCGTAACGGCGGACTCAACCTAATCGCAGGCTGCGCGCAGACTAGGCGCACTTGCGCTGGCAAGCAAGACGTAGAACCAAAAGAGGAGCACACCATGTACGAGCACATCATCACTGATTCGACTCCTGCTGCTGGACGCACTACCGCACAAAAACGGGCAGCGTTATCGAGAGCGGCCGTGTCTCCGGAAGCTGTGTCTCCGGAAGTTGTGTCTCCGGAAGCTGTGCCTCCGGCGAAGAAGAAGCCTCTGCGGCGCGGCTTTGCAGTGCTTGATGCGGAGCGCCGTCGCGAGATCGCCCGCCTCGGAGGACAGACTGCCCACAAGAATGGCAATGCCCACCGCTTCAACCCCGAAGAGGCCAGCGAAGCCGGCAAAAAGGGTGGCGCCACCGTCAGCGAAAACCGCAACTACATGGCCGACATCGGACGCCGCGGTGGACTGGCCAAGCGTGGCTACAAGCTGCGCCGCGCCAAGCTACAGCCCGCCACCGAACAGAACTAGAACGGATTCCGCAGCGCGCCGGGGAGAGTCGCTTTGGGCTCTTCCTTCGGCTTCTCGGCAGCGTCGGTTGGTTTATCGGGAGCAGCCTTATCGGCCTTCGAGCGCCGCTTCTTCGGCTTCACGTCCCCGGCGGAGTCACTGCTCGCAACGACTTCCGGTTTGTCGGCTTTTTCGCTTTTCGCTGACCGCTCGGATTTCGCGCTTCGCTCAGGCTTGTCAGGCTTGTCGGCCTTCTCGGCCTTGTCGGGCCGGACTTCCTGTGCCGCGACTGGCTCGTCGCTGTGCTCGCTCTTGCACTTGCCGAGCAGCCGCTGTCCCTGCTGGAGCGCCGAGTCAGTGGCGTTGTCCGAAATGAAGTAGAGCTTCTCGATCTGCTCGCGAATCTGCGCACACTCCGCTGCCGACAGCGCCGCAGTCGCCACTGCAAGTCGCCGCCGCACAAAGGAGTTGCGAACATTCATGAAGGGATCCCACGCCTGCGTCCGGAACGGCGAACCCGGCGGCAGCTCACGATAGAGCGCCACCGCCACGTCGGCTTGTTCGCGATCGGCGGCCCGCAAGAAGGCTCCGTAGACCGCGCTGACCCGCAGCTGTTCACTTGCTTGCTCGGCGATCGCTTTGGCCTGCGGATGCTGCGGCTGCACCCGCAAGATCAAGTCGGCATAGGCAAAGGCACTTCCATAGTTCCGCTGCCACGCTTCCGCCTCAGCCTGTCGCAGAAGTCCGTCCACATCGACATTGCGCGCGGCCACCAGCGACGGACCCAGCGCGGCCCGTGACAGATACTGAACCGCGATCATCGAACCGCCGACCACGACTCCACCGATCGTCGCCCAGAACAGCGGCGCGAGCGCAGCTAAGCGCGAAGGCGGTGGCGGTCGTAGCCGATAGGAAGGATCGGTCGGGAGAATCAGCTGCGGATCGGAGCGGGGTGTACGCGGCGCACTCGGAGCACGCAGCTCGGGAACCCCGGTCGGTGTCGTACGTACCGGCGCAATGGGCATCGCCATCACCGGACGTCGGGCTGGACTCGCGGGCGCCGCCGAGGTCGCTGGGGCTGCTGCTTTTGGGGCTGCTGCTGGTGGCGCTGGTGGCGCTGGTGGCGCTGGCTTCGCTGGCTTCGCTGGCTTCGCTGGCTTCGCTGGGGCCGCTGGTGTCGTCGGTGCCGCTGGAGCCAGTGCTGAGACGAAAGGCATGGGTTCAGTCGGACCCGCTGCCACGGCTCGATCGACCTTGGCCGGACTCGCTGGCTGCTCCGCTGGACGGGGCGCAGCGGGTCGAGCTGCTTGATCGGGAGGCGGTGGCAGTGGCGCAGGCTGCGGGGGGCCCGGAGCAGCGATGGACTCGATCTCCTCCTCGATGTTCAGCGTCGGCATCTGCTGCACATGGCGCGATGGATTTGAAGATTCGTTCGTCCGCGGCGGAGCCGGTGGCTTCGAGGGGCCGGCCTTCGGAGCCAGCGGCGGATTCGAGGAGCTGACGTTGCGCTGCGCCGCCGGTGACATGCCTCTGGTCAAGTTGTTGGCCAGGGCCGCCGGCAGATCCAAGAGCGTCGACTGGAGCGCCCGCCACAAGGCCTGCACCGTCGCAAAGCGAGCGTCCGGGTCCGCCGCCGCCGCCATCTCGAGCACCGCATCAAGGTGCGCGTAGGACGGATGTCGCACCGTCATCTTGGGCGGTGTTCCCACCATCGCCAGATACGCCGCCAGCGACTTGGCATCGAACATCGGCTGGCCGATCAGACACTCATAGACCAGCGTCCCCAGCGAGAACACATCGCCGCGCACCGATGCGGGCTCGGCACCGGCATCCAGCGTCTCCGGCGCGCTATAGCCGAGCGGACCATCCCATTTTGCCCCCGGCGTACTGCGCAGAAGCGCCATCCCGAAGTCGCACAGCAGCACGCCACCGTCTTCCGGCAAGAGGATGTTGCTCGGCGACAGCGAGCCATGGGCCAGGTCCCGCTCCCCCGCCAGCTGTAGCGCCGAGCACAGCGGCTCGAGCAAAGACAGGGTGGCGGTCAGCGACAGCGGGCCTCGTTGCAGCCGCGCCCGCAGTGACTCGCCATGGATCACCGGCGATACCAGATACAGCGTGCCCGACGGCTCATAGCCGGTATAGAGCACGCCCAGCACCGCCGGATGCAGCATGTCCGCCGCCGCGTGCGTCACCGCCTGGATGCGATCGAGGATGATGCGATTGCCAAACTTGGCGTGAAGGCGCTTGACCACGCACTCACTGCCCCGACTCAGGTCCGTCGCCAAATGGACGACCCCGGACGGGCCGCGCCCCAGCACCCTGCCCACCCGGAAGCGCTTGTCGAGAACAACGGACTCAGTAGCCATCGTGACTTAACCTGACATCATACCAAAGCCCGGAGGGTGTCAGGAGGTCTTTGCCTTCCGACGGTGCGGCAGCCACAGCTGGCCGCGCGAGTGGTCGTGATACCCTGCTGCCATGTCGCACACCGAGCAGCCTCCGAGCCCAAATCCCAGTCCACCGCAACGCCCTACCCTGCCGACGCACAGCCGCACGCCCAAGGACGTTCTTAGCGAGCTGCAGTCGATGCGGAGTCGCGATGCCCGCTGGCACGATGGCCGCACCTTCAGCTTGGTCTATCACGACACCGACGAGCACTTGCAGCTGCTACGCGATGCTTACTCGCTGTTTCTCGCCGAGAATGCTCTCAATCCGATGGCGTTCCCGAGCCTGCGACGGATGGAGACCGAGGTGATCTCGATGGTGGCCGGGCTGCTCGGCGGCCATGACGAAGTGGTCGGATCGATGACCTCGGGTGGCACCGAGAGCCTGTTTCTGGCGATGAAGACCTATCGCGATCAGGCACGCAAAGAGCGACCGCAGATTACGGCCCCGGAGGTCGTGCTGCCGACGACCGCCCATCCGGCGCTGCTCAAGTCCGCACACTATCTAAACGTGAAGCCGGTGCTGGTGCCGCCGCGTGGTGACTTCCGCGCCGACGTGGCGGCGATGGCACAGGCGATTACGCCGCAGACCCTGTTCCTCGTCGGCTCAGCGCCCGCCTATCCACATGGAGTGATCGATCCGATTGCTGAGCTATCCGAGCTGGCGCTGTCTCGGTCGCTGCCGCTCCATGTCGATGCCTGCGTCGGTGGCTTCCTGCTGCCGTTCGTGAGCCAGCTCGGTCATCCCATCCCGCCCTTCGATTTCCGCGTGCCGGGGGTGACCTCGATGTCGGCGGATCTGCACAAGTACGGCTTTGCGGCCAAGGGTGCCTCGACGGTGATGTATAAAACCCCAGCGCTCCGTCGCCATCAGTTCTACGTCTATTCGGGTTGGCCAGGTGGTCTGTTTGGCTCGGCGACGGTGCTCGGGACTCGACCGGGTGGAGCGATCGCGGCGGCGTGGGCGAGTCTCAACGCGCTCGGGATGGAAGGTTATCTGCGCATTGCCGCGACCATCATGAAGACCACCCGCGCGCTCATCGCCGGGATCAGCGCGATTCCGGGCCTGGTGGTGCTCGGGCAGCCCGACTGCGGTGTGTTTGCGTTTGCTGCCGAGGGTCTGGACCTGATGGCCATCGCCGATCAGATGGAGGAGCGCGGCTGGCACATCGATCGCCAGCAACACCCTACCTCGATCCACCTGACCATCACGCCGGCCCATGCACCGATTGTCGATCGCTACCTTCACGACCTGAGCGAGACCGTCGCCTACGTCACTGCCCATCCTGAGCTGTCGTCGGAAGGCACCGCGGCCATGTACGGCATGCTGATGCACATTCCCGATACCGCGATGGTCGACGACTTCATCCTCTCGAACTTCGACGCGCTGTATCGCTAATTCGGAGAGCTTGGGACGGGGAGGCTGATGCGGAAGATCGTGCCGCCTTGCGGGCGGTTTTCGATCCAGACCTTGCCGCCGTGGGCATTGATGTAGCGGCGAACCAAGAGCAAGCCCAGACCCGAGCCTTCATGCTCGCGCGTCGACGAGTTGTCGACCTGATAGAAGGCGTCGAAGACCTTGTCGTGAAGGTGGGTCGGAATGCCGACGCCGTTGTCGCTGACCGAGAGCAGGACTCGTCGCTCGCCACTTTCTCCGACGCAGGTTTCGGCAGCGACCAGCACTTCGCCTTCGTCGCGGGTGAACTTGACCGCGTTGCCGATCAGGTTTTGCAAGACCTGCCGCAGCTTGTCGCGATCGGCCTGGAGCAGGGGCAGCTCATCGGCAATGGCGACCTGTAGACGGGTTCGCTTGCGCCGTAGCTGAGGTCCCATCGCCGAGATCACGTCATGGAGCAGTGACCGTAGATCGACGCTGGCCCGCTGAAGCTGCACGCTCGAAACTTCGAGTCGCGACACATCGAGCAGCTTGGAGATCAGCTGATGGAGCTGATCGCTCTTGGCCAAGATGGTATCGAGATAATCGCGCTGCTCGTCGGTGATTGGACCAGCCATCCCCTCGATGACCATCTCAGTGTAACCAATCACCGACGTCAGCGGCGTTCGCAGCTCATGTGACACCGTCGCCAAGAACGAAGCCTTGATGCGCTCGGAGTCTTTCATCCGCGCCACCGCTTGCTCGAGGCGCTGGCTCTTGAGCTGTAGCTCAAGGTGCGCTTCCTCGACTTGCAGGTGGTGTAGCCGGGTCATCAGCGCGCGTCGCACCGCCGACCGCAGCAGCGTCTCACAGAGCCGCAAAAGATAGTGAGCCGAGCGAAGGCTGCGCGCCCGACCCTTCGCCCCGTCGGGAAGCTTGCACAGGACCTTGCACAGCTCCTCACCATCGTGAAAGAACACCGAGCCCAGGTATTCGCAGCCATCACGATGGATCGACTGTGGCGCGCCGCTGCCAATGGCCGAAAGCACCTCGCTCGACGGCTTTTCACCGACGACGGGCTGGCCCTGCAAGTCGACCACGCTCAGCTCACAGCCGACCTCACTACCGGCGCGCAGCAGGCCGAGTTCTTCGTCGGATAACAGGCCGCGAAGCGACACTCGCAAGAGCGTGCAGCCATCAAAAGGAGAAAGGCTCGGCGCGCTCATGGCAGAAGCTCCTGCCGCGGTCCCGGCTCAGCCACTTGCAGCCGCTGCCGCAAAAGCTCGAGAAGCTGCGGCAGATCGAGCGCCAACGCCGCCAGCGACTCACGCTCATGGAGCACCGCCGGCCACAGAAGCCGCATCAGGTGAAGCAGCGTCTCGACCACTCCCGCGCCGTGCTCGGCACAAGCCGGAATCACCTCGACATCGGTGCGACCCGACGACAGCGACTGGGCCAGCCGCAGCCCGGTACGCTGCTCTCCATGCAGATCGGTCTTGTTGAGCTGAATGACCAGCGGCATCGAGTCGGGCGCCCGACCGTTTTCGCGCAGGCTGCTCCGCAGATCGGCAAAGCTCCGCTGGTTCTCCTCCAGCGTCAGCGAGCTGTCCGCGACAAAGATCACCCCATCCGCACCCCGCAAAAGCAGGCGCCGCGTCGGCTCGTACATGTAGTGGCCGGGCACCGAAAGCAGCCGCAGCTTGAGCGGCCCACCCTCGACATCGAGCACGATCGGCAGCAAGTCGACAAAGTGGGTCGAGCCAGACTCCATCCGATCGAGCGCATCGTCGCTTGGCCCCACCGGGCTATCAACGACGAGCAGGCGGCTGCGAAACCGATCCGGCAGCCGCGCGGCGAGCCGACGCAGGTTGGTGGTCTTTCCCGATCCGAGTGGCCCGCTGTAGACGAGCTGGATCGTATGGTTACGGTTTGCGAGCGGCGCCATGGCGGAACATCGTGGACTTCGCTGGGGATTTGGCCCGACGGATGTGTTCTTTAGTATGGGCCTTGCTCGGCAAGCTCACCAGCGCTTCGGTGAGCAGCTCCTCCATGTCAGCGACTAGCACGATTCGGAGCCGACGCCGCAAAGAGGCCGGTAGCTCGCGCAGCGCCGGCTCGCAGTCGCGCGGCAGAATCACCACCGAGAGCCCAGCTCGACGCGCTGCCAGCAGCTTTTCACCGATTCCACCGACGGGCAGCACGCGGCCATGCAGGGTCAGCTCTCCGGTCATAGCCACCCCAGGCTTCACGGCAATCCCCGACAGCAAGCTGGTCAGCGCCACCGCCACCGTCACGCCCGCCGACGGACCATCTTTGGGAATTGCCCCCTGCGGAACGTGGACGTGGATCTCGCCGTGCTCGGACTCGATGCCGCGATCGCGCAGCCAGGCCCGCGCAAAGCTCAGGGCCGTCTGACCGGACTCGCGCATCACCTCACCGAGCTGACCGGTCAGGTGAAGTCCCGCCGAGCCCGACAGCCGCTGGGTCTCCACCGTCAGGATCTCACCGCCAACGGGCGTCCAAGCGAGCCCGAGCGCTGCCCCGACCCGCCCCGACATCGAGGCTTGGAGCTGCGGCAGCTGCGGCGCGCCCAAAAAGCGCAGGACCTCGCGCCGAGTCAGAAGCAGGCTCGCCGCCCCTTGGCCGCGGGTGAGCTTTACGCCCCGCAGCGGCAGCTGGGGCCCGTGACCGTGATGGTGATGAGTCGCCACCTGCGGATCAAACGGCAGCTGGGGCTCATCCGTGTCTTCCTGTTCGACGATGCGCTTGGCCAGCCGGCGACAGATGGTCTCGACTTGGCGGGTCAGATCGCGCACCCCGGCCTCACGGGTGTAGTCGGTCGCCAGCGCCCGCAGCGCCGGATCGGTAAAGCGCACGGCATAGCGAGGCAATAATCCCGTCTCAGCCAGCACCCGCGGAATGATGTGACGCTGCAAGATCCCCACTTTTTCGTCGTCGCTATAACCGCTCAGCTGTAGCAGCTCCAGTCGATCGCGCAGCGCCTCGGGAATCTTCTCGGGATTGTTGGCGGTGGCGATGAACAGCACCTCGGACAGATCGATTGGTACGCCCAGGTAATGATCCCGAAAGGCTGCGTTCTGTTCAGCATCGAGTGCTTCAAGAAGCGCCGCCGATGGGTCGCCATGGGCATCGACACAGAGCTTGTCTAGTTCGTCGAGGAGCATGACCGGATTGCGAGCGCCGGCTTGACGAATCCCCGCCACCAGCCTTCCCGGCATCGCTCCGACGTAGGTCCGGCGGTGACCACGAATCTCGGCCTCGTCTCGAATGCCGCCGAGCGCGACCCGCACAAAGCGCCGCCCCAGTGCCCGTGCCAGCGACCTCGCCAGCGTCGTCTTGCCCACACCCGGCGGCCCGCATAGACACAGCACAGTCCCCAGCCGTCGCGGCAGCCCAATCGCATGGCGCCGCAGCTTGAGCACGCTGACAAACTCGAGCAGCCGCTGCTTGACCGACTCAAGACCAAAGTGTTCTTCGTCGAGCAGGCGCGCCACTTCCCCGAGATCGAGTCGATCGGTGGTGAGCAGCTGCCATGGCAATTCGCTGAGCCACGCCAGGTGCGCGCGAATGACCTGGCCCTCGGCGCTGTGCGTCGGCATCGTGGCGAGTCGGCGCAGCTGAAGGTCGGCCTCGGTCTGGACCTCGCCTGGTAGGGCCGCCTGCTTGAGCTGCTCGCGAAGCTCGCCCAGCTCGTCGCTAGAGCCATCCAGCTCCGAGTGAATTTGCCGCAGCTGCTCCCGCAGAAAGTGCTCGCGCTGCGCCCGCGACAGCGAGTCCTTGGTGCGCGCCCGAATGCCCTCTTGGAGTTGAATCAGCTCGACCTCGCGACGCAGCTCCACCGCCAATTTTTGCAGTCGGGAAAGGCCACTGCGCAGCGACAGCAGCGCCTGCGCCTGATCGAGCGGCAGGTGAAGGCTTGCTCCCAGCAGATCGGCAAATCGGCCCGGCTCGTTGTCGTCACACTCGGCGAGAAGCGGCAAGAGCTCCTGACTACGCAGCTTGCCCTCGCGCAGGAGCCGCTCGACATCCTCGCGCGCTTGCCGCTGGAGCGCCGCCGTCTCGGTCTGGATCGCGAGCTGCGTCATCGACAAAACCGGCTGCCCCGGTGCTTGCTCGTCATCGGTCCGCAGCGCCACTTTTGCGGTCAGCGACCCGTCTTGCTCGCCAAGCTGTTGCACCTCGGCACGCTGCAAACCCTGGACCCAGACCTTCAGCCGGCCATCTTGCAGGGACACGCTGCGCACGATGGTCGCGACGGTGCCCACTTCCCAGAACGCCTCCGCCTGGCTTGGATGGTCGTCCTCGGCCCGTCGCTGTAGTCCAACCCACAGCAGCTTGTCCGAGGTCGTCTCGGCCTGACTCACCGCCCGCTTCGACAGCTCACGTCCGACCAGCAGCGGCGCCTGCATATAAGGAAACAGCACCAAGTCGCGCGTCGGCAGCACCGGCAGCTCGAGCCGCTCGGGCTGCTCAGCCTCACGGGCACTCACCGGGGACACTGGGGGCACCGACCGCAGAACCGCAGCGGCGCCAGCTTGACCAAGCAAAGGATCACGGTCCGGATCATCAGCAGGCGAATTGGGCATAAAGACTCCAGATGACCCACGATGGTAGCCGCTCCCGGCAGACCCGCAAAATCTCTACCCTTTGGCTCGCCAGCCGGTGCGGATGTCCCGCCAAAAGGCTGGAATCCCCCGCGCAAGATGTGCGAAAATGATCTCATGCAAGTCGGTTCGTCCTCATCGCTGGACGGTCTGTGTGACCGGCTGCTGCGCTCTACGGCAGCGTGTAAGGTCTTGGTCTGCACGATGGAGGGCGCGGTGGTTGCTCACGCTGGCGAGCGAAACATCTTGCGTGGTGCGCTCTCGAATGAGATCGCGGAGCTTGCCGCGGACATGCTCATCGAGACCCAGCAGGCCAGTCACCTGGAGATCCCCGTCGAGGATCGCTATGTGACGCTGACCGTTCCGAAAGACAATCCGTCGATCGGTGCGCTTCAGCTTGGCGCGGCCCCGCTCGGTCATCGCGCGCTGCTTTTGGTCCTGTTCCCTGCCCACGTCGACGCCGGCCAAGTGCGGGTGCGCGTGCGACGGGCTCGTCCCCAGCTGCTGCGACTGCTCAGCACCCCAGCGCCCCCGAGCTAAGCCGAGCCTGCATTGCTTGTGGGGCATTCGAGCTACTGGTGGCGGCGTTTCGCATTGCTTGTGGGGCATTCGAGCTACTGGTGGCGGCGTTTCGCATTGCTTGTGGGGCATTCGAGCTACTGGTGGCAGCGTTTCGCAGTGCGAATCGGTCCTTCGAGCTACTGGTTGAGGCGTTTCGCATGGCTTGTGGGGCATTCGAGCTACTGGTGGCGGCGTTTCGCAGTGCAGGCTCACTTTCGGGCGATTTTTATAGGGCTACTTGCTGGCGGGGGATGGCGGGAGGCCGGTGTGCTGGGTCAAAGCCATGCCGCGTCGTAGCTTGGGCTTGCCATGGCTGCGCCAGCCCTCTCGCTGATCGCCGGTGCCTTGCGGCTGCCAGCTTGGCACGAGGTGATGCTTGCCATTCCCAATCAGATCTTCGCGCCCCATCCGGCGCAGCGCGTCCCGCAGGATCGGCCAGTTGTTGGCATCGTGATAGCGCAGAAACGCCTTGTGGAGCCGCCGCTGCTCGAGAGTCTTTACCACCGGTACTGATTGGTCCATCTTGAGCGGCCGGAGCGGATTTTTGCCGGTGTGATACATCGCTGTGGCCGTCGCCATCGGCGAAGGAAGAAAGGCCTGGACCTGATCGGGACGGAAGCCGTTTTTCTTGAGCCACAGCGCCAGCGCCAGCATGTCTTCATCTGTCGTCCCCGGATGCGCCGCGATGAAGTACGGAATCAGGTACTGCTCCTTTCCTGCCTCTTGGGAGTACCGATCGAACAGCGCTTTGAAGCGGTCATAGGTACCGATTCCCGGCTTCATCATGTGCGACAGCGGGCCGGACTCGGTGTGCTCGGGCGCGATCTTGAGATAGCCGCCGGTGTGATGCTGCGCCAGCTCTTTGATCCACTCTGGAGAGCGCACCGCGAGATCGTAACGGACTCCCGAAGCGATGAAGAGGCGCTTGACCCCCGGAATCGCTCGCGCCTTGCGATACAGACGGACCAGCGGCGCATGATCGGTTCCCAAGTTGTTACAGATATCGGGATAGACGCAGGAAGGGAGTCGGCACGCCGCCTCGATCTCACGGCTCTTGCAGGCCATGCGATACATGTTGGCGGTCGGTCCCCCGAGATCGCTGATGATGCCAGTGAAGCCCGGCGTCTTGTCGCGAATGTGTTCGATCTCGCGCAGGATCGAGTCTTCGGAGCGACTCTGGATGATGCGGCCTTCATGCTCGGTGATCGAGCAGAAGCTACAGCCGCCAAAGCAGCCGCGCATGATCGTCACCGAGAACTTGATCATCTCGTAGGCCGGAATCTTCTGTCCGACATAACGGGGATGCGGAGTCCGCTGAAACGGTAGCTCATAGAGCTGATCCATCTCCGCGGTGGTCAGCGGAATCGGCGGGGGATTGATCCAGACATCGACGCGACCATGCTTTTGCACGAGCGCGCGGGCATTGCCGGGATTGGCCTCCCTGTGCAGGATGCGCGAGGCGTGGGCGTAGAGCACCGGATCTTTGCTGACAGACTCGAAGCTGGGCAGGCGAATCACTTGCTCATGCCGCGAGACCTTGCGAAAAGAGAGCTGCACAAGTGGTATAAAAGGAGTCTCTTCGCTTGGCGCGCCAGACCCACAGGGGGCCTCCTTTCGCTCCTCCTCCATCGCATAGGGGTCCGGCTTGGGATCGATGCGGCCCGGCTTGTCAATCGAGGTCGAGTCAATCTCTGTGAAGCCGGGCGGAGTCCGCTGCGAAAAGGCCGTACCGCGCAGATCACGAATCTGAGAGATGTCTTTGCCGGCTCCCAAGCGATGCGCCAGCTCGACGATGGTGCGCTCGGCATTGCCAAACACCAGCAGGTCCGCGCCCGCATCAACGAGCAGCGATCGCCGCACTCTGTCGGACCAGTAATCGTAGTGCGCAATGCGCCGCAGGCTGGCTTCGATGCCACCAATCACCACCGGGATTCCCAGCTCTGGATAGGCCTCCCGACAGCGCTTGGTATAGACAGAAACGGCCCGATCGGGCCGCAGCCCCGCGACTCCGGAAGGTGAGTACGCATCATCGGAACGGATCTTGCGATCGCTGGTGTAGCGATTCACCATCGAGTCCATGTTGCCGCCGGTGACGCCCCAAAACAGATTGGGAGCGCCGAGCGTCCGGAAGGACTCTACAGAGTCCCAAGCCGGCTGATCGAGGATTCCTACTCGGAAGCCGTGCGACTCTAGGAGTCTGCCAATCAGCGCCATCCCAAAGCTGGGATGATCGATGTACGCATCCCCCGTGACCAAGATGATGTCGCAGCTATCCCAGCCTAGCTCGTCCATCTCCTGACGAGTCGAAGGCAGAAACGGCGCGATGCCGAAGCGATGCGCCCAAAATGGGCGGTACGAAAACAGCGAGCGTGGCCCGTCCGTGACTCTCCCTTCGCGCATGTCGCCCCGCGTACCACGCAGCCCGCTCACAGGTCAAAGGAGTTTATGTAGCGGCAGCCCCGGCTGACTCTGTCTGGACGCGAAAACTGCGACAAAAGGAGACGAGCAGGAGCAGCGCCCAGCCAAGGAGGCAGAGGTTCCGAACCAGCACCACCAACCCAAAGATCGGACTGACCGTGGCCGGCAGCGAGAGGTCATAAAAGATCGGAAAGATGATCGGAGTCAGTCCCATCGCGACCAGCACGAGCCAACGACCACGCGCATCCACAAACAGACACGCCAGCAGACCGAGCGGCAACAGCCAGGTCAGATACTGCGGACTAAACACCTTTCCAAGCGCCATCTGTCCGACCAGGATCAAGCAAGACGCGACGATCAAGCTGCGATCCCGGGTCGTCTGATCCGGCGCGCGTCGAAATGCCACAAACGCGCCCAGCCACACCGCGAGCAGCGACATCATCGGCAGTACCGAAGCCACCGAGCGCAGCAGGGGTTCTCCAGGGCCGGCCAGGTTTAGGCTACCGAACGTAAATACTGCGCTGATCTCTTGATGAGGAAGGAGCCGCGACAGCACCAGCAGTGCGCCTGCCGTGCTCTCGATCTGAATGGGACGCCCGCCGTGATAACGGAAGAGATCGAAGAGCTGTGGCCCGGCCCATGCAGCAAATGGGAGCCCGATCAGGAGTCCAAAGATCAGACCGCTGGTCGTCGCTACTGCCAGCTCTCGCCAGCGCCGATTCGCCGCGTAGTACATGACTGGCAAGGGGACCAGCAGGATAGGGAGTCCCTTGGCCACCACGCCGATCGCAAGACCAATTCCTGCCAGCAGGGCTCGCCGCGACAGACAGCTGTAGATGAGCAGACACAGAGACAGCGACACCACGGCGTCATATCGCCGCAAAGTAATCGGACCCAGCGCCAGCAGACAGAGCGCCGACCACATCACCAGTCGCGCCCCAGACAGCTCCGGAGCGATGAGCCGCGCACTCCGAACCGAGAGCCACAGCGACGCGCAGAGCAGCAGCCCCATATAACAGCCAAAGATCAGCGAATACTGATCGAGATTTCCGTGCGAGATAAGGAGCGCCGGAGGCAGCGCAAACAGGAAGAATCCGGGCGGATACTCCACCGAAAAGTCGCGATAGGGCGTAAGTGGTCGCGGCGGCGTCGCCGGAGGACTTTCTAGTGGATCATTTATGTCCTTGCCGGTCTCGAAACGGGAGGCATCTTGGCGCCACTCCTCCATCGAACGAATGTAGTAGGACTGATACGGTCGCCCGAGCACGGCCTGGCTGTACGCAAGATAGCGGGCCATGTCTCCATCATCAGTACCCAAGGTGCGGAGCACGCGGACGAGCAGCGCTGGCGAGACTGTCCACGTTCCCTTCGCCAAGTATCTGCCGGTCTCCGTCTGCTCCCGATGAGAAGCACAGCTATTGAAGAGCACGAAGACGATCAAAAGGAACGCGCTCCATGCCAGCAGGAGCGACCGACGCTGAAACATGGTCTGAACTACTAGCACGGAGCGTCTACCTCAGGGCAGCAGCAATCACGTCAGAAACAAAATCCGCCATTGCGTATTGCCCTCCGCGCCGGGTTCGATACGATGGGCAAGGAGATTCCTCGCGTGCCGGTGCCAGAGAGCAGAGCCGAGTTTGGTGAGTTCATTTCACCGCAGTGGATGAAGACCCAGCTCTGTCGCTCGCTGCGCGACTACTTTCGCCGAACCCGCCCCGATACCCAGGTTCGCGTCGGCACCGATCTCCCCTTTTATTACAGTCCGAGCGACCGACTGGCGCGGGTGGTTCCAGATTTGTACCTCATCGAAGGGGTTGATCCGGAAGAGCAGCTGCGCTGGTTCCGAGTCTGGGAGCGTGGCAGAAGTCCGCAGCTGGTGGTGCACCTGGTCGATGGGCCGGTGACGACCGAAGATGGGCTGATGATGCACTTCCTGCGGCTCGGGGTGCAGGACGTCGTGCTCTACGATCCACTGTGGTTTCTTCTCAGCGAGCGCGGACTCAGAGGCCGACGGCTGCTGTGGCACTACCAGCGGCAAGGCGACGGCATGAGGCTCTTGCCGCTCAAACATCCGGGGCGGGTGCCGCTGCTCTCGCATGGGCTGTGGCTGATTCATCGCGGAGGCTCGGATCTTCGACTGTATGTGAGCGGCCAGGAAGAAGTGCCGCCCGAGTCGGCGCTGTGGCAGCTGCCGGAAGAGCGCTCCCGCTCGACTTGACAAAGCGCGGCGCAACCGGGGTTAATCGTCGCCCAAGATGACGATCAAGCCGATACGAAAGATCCTAATCGCCAACCGCGGTGAAATTGCCGTCCGCGTGATTCGCGCCTGTCGTGAGCTGGGCATCCGCAGCGTCGCAGTCTATTCCGACGCCGATCGTGGCGCCCTGCACGTCCGAATGGCCGACGAGGCCTATCACATTGGACCGCCGCCGCCCCGTGAGAGCTATCTCGACATTGACAAGGTGGCCGACACCGCAGTTCGCGCCGGAGCCGATGCGGTACACCCTGGCTATGGCTTTCTGTCGGAGCGCGCCGAGTTTGTCGAGGCCTGCGAGAAGCGTGGACTGATCTTCATCGGCCCGCCCGCCTCAGCAATGCGACAGATGGGTGAAAAGACCCGCGCCCGCATCAAGATGCAGGCTGCTGGCGTACCCACCGTCCCCGGTGACAACGGAGTGGATGGTCGAGGCTTTCCAACGGCTGAGGTTGCGCTTGCCGCGGCTGTAAAAATCGGCTTCCCGGTCATGCTCAAGGCGGCTTCGGGCGGCGGGGGACGAGGCATGCGTCTGTGCGACAGCGCGGACAAATTTCCGGCTGCATTCGAGAGCGCCAAGCGTGAAGCCAAGGCTGCCTTTGGCGACGACACGGTCTATCTCGAAAAAGCGATCGTGCGGCCACGTCACGTCGAGATTCAGATCTTCGGCGATCGCCACGGCCACCACGTCTACCTGTTCGAGCGCGACTGCTCGGTCCAGCGTCGCAACCAAAAGGTCATCGAAGAGTCGCCCTGCCCGGTTCTCGACGAGGATCTGCGTAGGCGGATGGGTGAGGTCGCTGCCCGCGCCGCGGCTGCCGTCGATTACGTCGGGGCTGGCACCTGCGAGTTCCTGCTCTCGGAGGACCGCAACTTCTACTTCTTGGAGATGAACACCCGGCTGCAAGTCGAGCATCCGGTCACTGAGATGGTCACCGGGCTCGATCTCGTTCATCTCCAGATCCGCGTCGCCGAGGGACATCCCCTGCCATTCCGCCAAGAGGATCTGTCGCTGCGTGGGGCGGCAATCGAGTGCCGAATCTGCGCCGAGGACTCGCTCAAGTTTCTGCCCTCGCCAGGTCAGATCACGCGGCTGCGCAATCCGTCCGGTCCCTGGATACGCAATGACAGCGGCGTATATCAGGACGCCGAGATCAGCATGTTCTATGACAACCTGATCTCGAAGTTGGTCGTCTGGGCACCGACGCGAGCCGAGGCCATCGAGCGGATGCGCCGCGCCCTCTCCGAGTATCAAATCAGCGGAATCAAGACCAACCTATCGTTCCATCGTCGGGTCTTGCAGGAGCCAGACTTCCGCGCCGGCCACTACAACACCGGCTACATCGAAGCCCACAAGCAGACCCTGCTCAGCCCACAACCACTCGATGAGGAGACGGTACGGACCGCAGCCATCGCGGCGGTCCTCTTCGCCTCGCAGGCCAGCGGAGCGACGGCAGCCGCAACAGAAACTGGGATAGGAAATGAGATCTCGGCGTGGCGCGCTGGCTGGCCGGCACACGGGCTCCGCGACAGCAAATAGCAGCGCCGCAGCACGCAGGACTGGGAACGCTTAGCGCGTCTTGCCGCCAGACTTCTTCTTGCCAGAGGCGGAGGCAGCGGGCTTGCTGCTCGACGCGACAGCAGGTGCCGTCGGAGCCGGGGCAGCGGACGCAGCAGCAACCACCGGCGCAGTAGCAGCCGCCGGCGCAGGTACAGCCACCGGCGCAGGTACAGCCACCGGCGCAGGTACAGCCACCGGCGCAGGTACAGCCGCCGGCGCAGGTACAGCCGTCGGCCCAGGCGCGGGCGTCGAGGCCGCAGCGACTGGGGCCGCAGCCGACTTTGACTGCTTGCCCGACCGACCACTGCCTCGCGTTGGTGCGCCACCAGCGTTGACCCGCTCTTTGAGCTCTTTGCCGACCTTGAAGAACGGCAATCGCTTGGGATTTACACCGACGGGATCGCCAGTCCGTGGATTGCGCCCCTCATAAGCCTTGTAGCGACGGATCTCGAAGCTGCCAAAGCCACGAATCTCGATCCGATTCCCTTGCTTGAGGGACTCCTCCATGGAGTCAAAAATGCAATTGATGATGAGCTCGGCCTTGCCCTTGGGCAAGTTGAGCTGAGCAGCTACCTTCTCGATAAGATCCGACTTGGTCATACCTACTGGCCTCTCACTACGCCTGGCATAGACAGAGTCGATTTATCGTAAGCGAATTTTTGAATAGAGATCAATAGCTTTTCTACAAATGCTAGGCTCTCTCGGAGCGAGCGCAGGGGGCACAGGGGGCATAGCGCATTCCCACTTCCACCGTCGGATACGGCCAGGTACGCCGAGATTGTGAAGACAGCTACTCAGGCTACGCGGGCTGCCGGGGCACGCGGATCTTCGCTCCAAGAAGATCATCAAAAATCCACCACTAAATATCAATTCAATTAATGAGCAAATGATGGGCAAATGATGGGCAATTACTAAGTAACTTAAACTTCACATTATGATTCAGGCGGCGGGAACATTACCTTCGAAAGCAGTCGCAGCACGGACAAGCATTCCGGCTGTCTGTGCTTGTAGGGAAGGTGATGATGATCTCAACGGGTCTTGGCAAACGACGGCTGGCCAGCGAGGATCAGCAACCATCATGCGCGACGCATCACTACTACGACCCCTGCCCGAGGTCGCTGAGGACCTCGGTCTGACCCCTGCGGATCTGATTCCTTACGGCCACGACAAAGCCAAGCTGTCCCCAGGTTTGCTAAACCGAAACCTCCCACCGAAGGGGCGGCTCGTGCTCGTCTCAGCAATCAATCCAACCCCGAGCGGCGAAGGCAAGACCACCACCGCGATTGGCTTATCGATGGGCCTGCGACGAATCGGCAAGCGGGCTCTGTTGGCCCTGCGCGAGCCCTCGCTGGGACCGGTATTTGGCGTCAAAGGCGGCGGGACGGGGGGCGGACGAGCGTCGCTTCACCCTGCCGATGACATCAACCTGCACTTCACCGGCGATCTACACGCCATTACCGCCGCCAACAACCTGCTCGCGGCGCTGTGCGACAACGCGATCTACCATCGGCAACGCTTTGCGGACAAAGGAGAGCTGGATAGCCGACAGATCACCTTGGGCCGCGCGCTCGACGTCAATGATCGGTTCCTGCGTCACTGCGTCATTGGACTCGGTGGCAAGGCACATGGCACCCCGCGAGAGGCGCGCTTTGACATCACCGCGGCCAGTGAGGTGATGGCGGTGCTCGCGCTGTCGACGAGCTATGACGATCTCACGGCGCGGCTGGGCCGAATCGTCGTCGGAGCCACCGACAGCGGCAAGCCCGTGACGGCCGACGACCTTCAGGCTACCGGCGCGATGCTGGCGCTACTTCGTGACGCGCTGCTGCCCAACTTGGTGCAGACGCTCGAGGGCGGCCCAGCGCTGGTCCACTGCGGACCCTTCGCCAACATTGCCCATGGCTGTAGCTCGGCGCTGGCGACCAAGCTTGGGCTGGGGCTCTCGGACTATCTGATTACCGAGGCCGGCTTTGGCTTCGACCTTGGTGGCGAGAAGTTCCTCGATCTCAAGTGCCGGCAGCTCGGCGTGTGGCCGCGGCTGGTAGTGCTGGTGGCGACGATGCGAGCCCTCAAGCTGCACGGTGGCGCCAAGCTGGCCAACATCACGGCGCCCAACCTCGGTGCCCTCGACCAAGGGATCACCCACCTGCAACATCATCTGCGCAGCATGCAGCAGTTTGGTCTGCCGGCGGTGGTCGCACTCAACGTCTTTCCCGATGACAGTCCCGAGGAGCTGCACCACCTCGAACAGGTGGTGACCGCCCAGGGTGTTCGCTTCGCTCGCTGTACGGCCTTTGCAGACGGAGGTGCCGGCGCCGAAGCCTTGGCCAAAGTGGTGGCCGCCGAAGCAGAGCGCAGCGATGCCAGTCCGCCAAAGCCACGCTTCCTCTACCAGCCCGAAGAGTCGCTGCTCGACAAGCTCAACAAGGTCGCACGCACCATGTACGGCGCCACGGGAGTCACGCTGACAGCGACGGCGAGCAAAGATCTGGAGCGACTGTCGGCGTGGGGTTATGGCGCTCTGCCGATCTGCATCGCCAAGACCCAGCTATCGCTGTCCGACGATCCGAGCCGCGTGGGTGTACCGACGGGTCACGTCCTAACAGTGCGTGAGCTGCGCTTGTCCGCCGGGGCCGGCTTCCTGGTCGCCCTCACCGGTGAGATCCTGACCATGCCCGGACTGCCGCAAAAGCCAGCGGCCTGGAACATCGCGCTCACCGACAGCGGGCGTGTACGTGGATTGATGCAAAACGACGGCTGAGCAAGTAGACTCTGCCCGATTTTTTTGAACGACTGCAAGGAGATCGCAGTGACAGCAACGAGCCACTATCGCAGCAACCTGCGCGACCTGTTCTTCAACCTCTTCGAGTTCAACGACATGGGGACGCGCACCCTCGGGCGCGGACCGTATCAAAACCTCGACACCGCGACGGCGCGCGAGACCCTGACCCAGCTCGAAAAGCTGGCCACAAACGAGCTAGCGGCAAGCTTCGCGGCAGCCGACCGTCAGGGAGTGAAGCTGGGCAGTGACGGAGAGGTACACCTGCCGAAAGAGCTACGCGCTTCTCTCGACGCCTACTTGAACCGTGACTATCACCTGCTCGAGATGCCCGAGGCGCTGGGCGGCATGTGCGCACCACCGTCGCTGAACTGGGCGGGCTACGAGCTGCTCGCGGGCAGCAACGCCGCCGCCGGCTTCTACCTGACCACCCAGTTCATGCTCCGCATCATCGATCGCCTGGCGACGCCCGAACAGAAGGCTCGCTTCCTACCGGTGGCGCTCGAGCGGCACTGGAACTGCACGATGGTGCTGACCGAGCCCGATGCCGGCAGCGACGTCGGCGTCGGCAAAGCCCGAGCCCGCCACATCGCTGGCGACGAGTGGCACATCGAAGGCGTCAAGCGCTTCATCACCGGCGGTGACAACGACTACTTCGAGAACATCATCCACTTGGTGCTCGCTCGCCCCGAGGGAGCGGCCCTCGGCACCAAGGGTCTGTCGCTGTTCCTGGTGCCGAAGTTCTGGGTCGAAAAAGATGGCTCTCTCGGCGAGCGCAACGGCGTCCGCACCACCAAGGTCGAGCACAAGATGGGCCTGCGCGCCTCGTCGACCTGTGAGCTGGTGTTCGGCGATGAGAAACCCGCCCGCGGACTGCTGCTTGGCAACATCCACGACGGCATCCGTCAGATGTTCAACGTGATCGAGCAGGCGCGGATGGCGATTGGCGTCAAGTCGATGGCCACGCTGTCGACGGCGTACCTCAACGCGCTGGCCTTTGCTCAAGAGCGCGTCCAGGGCCCAAACCTGCTGCATGTGATGGACAAGTCGTCGCCGCGAGTGCCGATCATGGAGCACCCCGATGTCCGGCGGATGCTCCTCCTTCAGAAGTGTCACGCCGAGGGACTGCGGGCGCTGTGCTTCTACGCGGCTTCTCTCCAGGACGAGCGCGAGATCCTCGACGCCACCGATCACAAGGCGGCGCAGCTGTTCGACCGTCGCAACGACCTGCTGCTCCCGCTCATCAAAGGCTACGGTTCCGAGAAGGTCTACGAGCTGCTATCGGTGTCGCTACAGTGCTTTGGTGGCTCGGGGTATCTGGAAGACTATCCGATTGAGCAGTACATCCGCGACCAGAAGATCGACACGCTGTACGAAGGCACGACCCACATCCAGGCGCTCGATCTGCTGCTGCGCAAGGTCGGTCGCGACGGTGGCCAGACCCTGCGGGAGCTACTCGGCGAGGCGCAGACCACGATCATCGAGCAGGCTGGCGGAGCAGAGCTGGCGGAGGCCAGGGTGGCGCTCCGCGTGGCACTAGAGCACGTCCAAGCGATGCTGATGGCACTGCTTGGCAAGATGGGCGAGTCGCTCTACCACGTCGGACTCCAGGGCAACCGGGTGCTGTTCGCTCTCGCCGAGGTGTTGATCGCGTGGCTGCTGATCCGGCACGCCGCCCTCGCGCAGAGCAAGCTCGCGGCACTCCCCGAGGGAGCTGAGTCGGAACGGGCCTACTACCAAGGCAAGATCTTCTCAGCGCGCTACTTCGCGACCCAGGTGCTGCCACGGCTCGCCGTCGAGCGTCGTCAGGTCGAAGAGAGCGATCTTGCTCCGATGACCCTTCCCGACGCCTGCTTCTAGTCGCCACTTCGCGACGGTCCACCTCGGCTACACGTCGAGAGCGTGGGCCTCGCTGGCGTGCTCCATGATGAAACGGAAGCGCGCGCTCGGGTCTTTGCCCATCAGATCGCCGAGCACTCGGTCAGTCTGCTCGCGGTTTTCGATCTGCACCCGCAGCGAGATCCGCCGCTTGGGATCGAGCGTCGTGGCCCACAGCTGCTGCGGCATCATCTCACCCAGACCCTTGAAGCGCTGAATCTCGGCTTTGGTGTTCGCCTTTTGCTTGGCGAGCAGCTCGTCCTTCTGCTTGTCGTCGAGAACCCAGTAGGTCTCTTTGCCAATGTCGATGCGATAGAGCGGCGGCTGCGCAATAAACACATGCCCGTTATCAATCAGCTTGGGCATAAATCGATAAATGAACGTCAGCAGCAGAGTCGAGATATGATGTCCGTCGCTGTCGGCGTCCATGAGCAGAAAAATCCGCCCGTAGCGCAGCCGACTTTCATCATACTTATCGCCCATTCCGCAGCCGAGCGCTGCGACGATGTCCTGTAGTTCGCGGTTGCCCAATAGCTTGCTCAGCGACGCCTGCTCGGCATTGAGAACTTTCCCGCGCAGCGGCAGAATCGCCTGGTTCTTGCGATTACGACCTTGCTTGGCCGAGCCACCGGCGGAGTCGCCCTCGACGATAAACAGCTCGGCCTGACGGGGATCGGTCGCTGTGCAGTCGGCCAGCTTGCCGGGGAGGTTCAGCCGCTGTCCCACCACCGACTTGCGCGGCACCGCCAGGCTTGCCGCCTTCATCGCCTCACGAGCGCGGGCGGCAGCGACGATCCGCTGGACGATCATCTCGGCGGTAGTCTGGTTGTTGTTGAGCCAGCCCTCGACGAAGGTTCGGATCGCCCCGTCCACCTCGGCGGTCACCTCGGGGTTGTTGAGACGCTCTTTGGTCTGCCCCTGGAACTGCGGCTCGTGAAGATAACAGCTCAAGATCGCCAGCAGTCCCTCGCGAATGTCCTCGGCGGTAAGCTGCAAACCCTTGGGCAGAAGACCGTGGGTCTCGATGAAGTTGCGAACCCCTTTGTTGATGCCCGACTTGAGACCGTTTTCGTGGGTGCCGCCCGACGGGGTGGGAATGCCGTTGACGAAGCTCTTGATGGTCTCATCGGTGCCCTCGGTCCACAGAAACGACAGCTCGAACCGAGTGCCACCACCGTCGCCGTCACGGAACATGTACACCGGTGGACACAGCACCGGCTTGCCACGATCGGTTGCCCACTTCTGCAAGTAGTCGGCGATGCCGCCCTGGTGCGAAAGCTCCTGCGTTTCTCCGCTTTCCTCGTCGGTAAAGACGATGCGTAGACCCTTGTGCAGGTAGCTCTTGGCTTCGAGTCGTTCTTTGACCAGCGCCAGATCAAAGGCAGCCTTCTCGCCGAAGATCTCGGGGTCCGGGCGGAAGAATACCTTACTGCCCGAGCCACGCGCCGCCCCAACGGCACGCAGCGGAGTGACGGCCGCGCCGCGCTGGTAACCTTGCTCGACCTCTTTGCCATCGCGACGGACACGGACCAACAGCTCCGACGACAGCGCATTGACCACCGAGGCACCGACGCCGTGGAGACCGCCCGAGTGGGTATAGCTGCCTTGGCCGAACTTGCCGCCCGAGTGCAGCGTCGTCAGGATGACCTCAAGGGCGCTCTTGCCATACTTCGGCATGAGCCCGGTCGGAAAGCCGCGCCCGTTGTCGTCGACGGTGACCGAGCGACGATCGCGGTGCAGCGTGACCTTGATCGTTGTGGCGTGGCCGTTGATGACTTCGTCGACGGCGTTGTCGAGGATCTCCCACAGCAAGTGGTGATAGCCGCGACTGTCGACCCCGCCGATGTACATGCCGGGGCGCTTGCGGACGGGCTCTAGTCCCTCGAGGACGACAATGTCTTCTTCGGTATAGCGTGGGTTCTGTGGACTCATGATCACGACGAGAGAAAAGCGGGCGAACGGTAGCACGCATTGTGACGGCGTCAAAAAGCAGTGCCGTGCGGGCAGAAGGCCAAGAACGGGCTGACCAAACGGACCGCGACTTGGCCAGCTCATGCAGTAAGCTCGAGACCACTGACTTCGCGCCCATGTGCAGTCGGAGAACAAGATGAATCCACCCAACCTAGAGACCCTCGAGCACACCAAGCGAACCCTGATTGACGTCGCGATCCACTACGGGCCACGCCTCTTCGCCGCTGTACTCATTCTCTTCCTCGGCGGCGTCATTGCCCGTCGCGCCGGGCGCTTCGCCTATCGCTGGTTCCTCAAGCTGGAGCTTGAGCAGCCGATGGGTCAGCTCTTGGGCCGCGTCCTGACCGTGATTGTGTTTCTGGTCTTCTTGACGATGGCGCTGCAGAACCTGGGCATTGAGCTTTTGCCGCTGTTTGCCAGCCTCGGTGTGGCCGGCGTCGGCGTCGGACTGGCGGCCCAGGGCGTACTCGGCAATCTGGTCGCCGGGCTGACCATCATCTTCACCAGACCGTTTCGGATCGGCGAGTGGGTGTCGATGATTGGCGTCGAGGGTCAGGTCGAAGCGATCGAGCTGTTTTCCACCACCCTCAGCCATCCCGATCGCTCACTGGTGGTCGTTCCCAATCGCAAGATCGTCGGCGAGGTGCTGCACAACTACGGCAAGCTGCGCCAGCTCGACTTGCTCGTCGGTGTCACGTATGGAACGGACTTGCAGAAAGCACTGACGGTGGTCCGCGATGTCCTCACGCGGAGTGAGCGGGTGCTCCAAGATCCCGCACCGATCGTCGGAGTGACCGTGCTCGGGGAGTCGTCGGTGGGAATTTCGGTCAAGCCGTGGGTGAAGGTGCCCGATTACGTTGCGGCGGTGGGCGAGCTAAACCAAGCCCTGATCGAGTCGTTCCGCACCCATCGCCTCGAGATCGCCTTCCCGCAGCGCGAAGTACGAATCGTGGGCAGCAGCACCGTCGCGGCGTAGCGCCGGAACGACCGGCGGCGGGGGAGCTACTTGCCCATTCGGAACAGCGCCGGATCGAGCTTGTCGTCGAGCGTCGCCTGCTCCACATCGATCGACACTTTGTAATTGAGCGCAGTGTTGTCGATATCGATGTGGGTCGGCAGCGACTGGCCCTGCACTTCCTTGAACTGCTGGGCGCGAATGGTGCGCTCGTTTTCGACGATCCGCAGCTCGCCGACCTTGAGGTCCACGTACTTCTTGTGCGACGGGTGGAGCGGCTCCAGGTCAAACATCGCCGACAGATCCGCACCAATCGACAGCAGCACCTTCTGCTGCAAGCTGCTATCGGCCCCGGCCAGGCTCTGCACGACCTTGACGTCGCCACCGACCTTGATCAGGTCAAACAGCGTGATGCCGCCCGGACCAATCGCCTGTAGTCGGAACCGATCGGGACGCTCGACGGCGACCATGCCGCGTACGCTGACCTGCTCGCGACCGTCGCCCTTCGCGGCATCAATCGAGACTCGGTGCACAGCGCGCATGGTGCCCCAGCGAATGTCCTGCACGGGCTGCACCGACGGACCTCTGATGATGATTGGCTTGTTGGCGTTGTCACAGCCGCTCTGGCCGAGCAGGACCAGACAAGCGCTCGTAAGCAGCACGCTCGACAGCGTCCGACGCCAGCCACTGCCACGCTTGCCAAAAGCACTCTGCGCAAGGTCTGCGCGTGAACCCGATTCGTTGTTGCTCACAGGGCCTCCGTCATTTCGTGGGGCATCGCGCCCGCCTCTGGGTGAACCCGCCACAGCGGCGAGCTAAGAACCAAGCGAATCACCCGCAGCGTGTCTTCCCAGTTGCGGAAGTGGCTGCGATGACCGCCGTGATAAATGGTTGCGATCGGAACCTCGACGAGCGACACGCCGAGCTTGGCCGCCCACAGCAGAATCTCCGTCTCGGTATCAAAGCGTCGGGTCCGCAGCGGCAGCGAAAAGAGCCGTCGCGGATAAATCCGAAAGCCCGACTGGGTGTCGTGATGCAAGCGCTTTGCAAATAGAGAGATCCAATACGTTGAGATCCGGTTGCCGATGCGACTGCGACGAGGCATGACCTGGGGATCGAAGCTGCGCACGCCGATGATCAAGCTCTCGGGTCTACGGCGGTGGGCCTCGAGCAGATTGCTCAGCTCACCGGCATCGTGCTGTCCGTCGGCGTCCATCGTTACCAGCGCACTCACGCCGCCGCGCAGCGCAAAGGCAAAGCCCGTCTGAAGCGCCGCCCCTTTGCCGCGATTTTGAGGATGGCGAAGCACGGTCGCACCCGCCTGGGCTGCTCGCTCGCCCGTCTGATCGGTGCTGCCGTCGTCCACTACCACCACCGGGAGCCCGAGCGCCCTGACCTGCGCAACCACCTCGCCGACCGTCGAGTCAGCGTTGTACGCCGGGATCAGGATTAACGGGCTCTCCACCCGAGACACGTCGCTCATTTCGAGAGGTTCCAGCATATCACGCCGCCACCAGCGAAAAAAGCAGGCGCCCGCAGACGACCTGCCGAGACGAAGCGCTCTCCGTGAAGTCGATCGCATGCGCTTCGGCCCAAAAAGACACGAGCGCGCCCATCGACTGCTGTTTTTTCACGTAGAGACGCAGGGTTTGGCCCATTTCCACAAAATTTGGGAACCTGAGGTCGGTTACGCCCACTAAATAACCACGATGCGCCGCTGCCGACGGGTTCGCAGCATCTGCGTCGGACGGCCCCGCCGCCGAGAGCATGTTGTAAGCCGCCGCAGCCTGACATAACGCCTCGATAAGCAGCGTCTGCGGGAAGTAGCGGAGCGGTGAATGTGCCTGGTCGGCTGGCCACAGCGCATCATCGACTGAGACCTGCTTCTCTGCGACGAGGCTGCCACTCGCAGAGTCATGCTCGACGATGCGATCGAGGAGGCGAAATGGCGGAGTCTGCGGCAGGCAAGGCACGGTAGGCATAGGTGCGAAAATGGTCCGATTTGTGAGACTCTTCAAAGGAGTTCATATCATGAAGCGCTCTCCCGCTCGTCGTCGAATCGCCCAGAAAGTCGTGGCCTTGGCATGCCTGGGACTCGGGCTACTAACCACTGGCTGCGCAAATCGCAATGCCCGACCGGACGGACCGGCCAGCCAAAGCGCCGCCGTGCAGTCGATTGAGATGGAAGACCTCCATATTACCGTCGGCAAGGGCGGCAAGTCCGGCGAGGAAGATTTCGTCGCGTACGATGCACCGACGCTGTTCCGCGAGGCCGATGCGCTGTTCGAGGCGGACAAGTTTGCCGATGCAGCGCAGAGCTACGAGAAGCTGGTCGTCGAGTTCTCCGACAGCCCGTGGGCTCCGCCGGCGCTGTTCAATGCGGCGCTCAGCTACGAAGCGCTGGGGCGGTTCACCGATGCGTCGGACCGCTACAAGCGCCTGCTGGCGGTGTATCCGACGAGCAAGCACGCGAAGGACTCGGCGCTCCGTCAAGCGGCCTGTCTGGCCGAGGAGTCGCGCTGGGTGCAGTCGGCTGAAGCGCTGGCCCTCGTCGAGAAGCGCGAAGATCTGAACCTCGGCGAGCGGGTCGAGACGATGGCACGGCACGGGCTGGCGCTGTTCGAGCTGAAGGATCACAGCGGCGCCGACGCGAAGTTCCTGCAAACGCTGGCGGTCCACGAGGCACGCAAAGAAGCCGAGCCGCTGCCGAGCAACTTCTTCGTCGCGATGTCGCAGTTTTATGTGGCGCACATCGCCCATCAGCGCTTCCGCGATCTGCCGCTGCGCTTGCCTCAGAAGCAGCTGGCGTCGGACCTCGATAGCAAAGCCAAGATGTTCCTGCTCGCCAATACCAAGTACGTCGAGACGATCAAGCTCAAGAACGCGACCTGGGCGACGGCGGCGGGCTACCACGTCGGGACGCTCTATCGAGAGCTGTACGACGCAATGCTGGCGGCGCCGGTGCCGACCGATGTCGCGCGTGGGGACAGCCGCGTGGTTTATGACCTGCTGCTGCGTGAACAGCTGCGCCATCTGCTGACCAAGGGCAAGGACGTCCTCCAGAGCAACGTCAAGATGGCGGAGCGAATCGGCGTCAAAAATGGCTGGATCGAGCGCTCGACGGAGCAACTGAGCGAGATCGACAAGCTGATCGCTGGCCTGGATAACCCGGCTCCAGTGAGCGCTCCAGCCACGACGCCAACCCCGAGCCGTCCAGCCCTCCGCGATGGCAAGACCCGCGCTACGCTGTAACTTTCCGTCGAGACGGGAGCAGCGCCGCCAGTCCCCCCGCCGCGAGACCGCCGAGGTGAGCGGTGCCATCTGCCCCCGTCAGCAGACCGCCACCGAGCAGCAGCATCGCCATAAGCCCTGGCAGCACCCGCTCTCGCCAACGCGGGAGAGAAAGCAGCAGCACCAACAACCATGACAGCAGCACACCCGAGCCACCGCAGCTCACCATCGGTTGTGGGGACAACAGCAGCGACGAAAACCCCGCCCCCACGATCCCGAGCAGCAGCGGCGGCAACATGGCTCCCGCGGAAGGCGTCCAGCGCCAGGTGACGACCGTCAGCACCACCAAGTTACTCAGCAGGTGCCACAGATCGACGTGCAGCAGCCAACAGCTGGCGACTCGCAGATAGTCCGCGGCGAAGTGAGGCGGCACCCGCAGTGCGCCCAGACGAAGCAGCGTCGTGGCCGATACACTGAAGTGCAGCGCCCCTTTTTCCAGGATCACTGCGACGACAAAGATCGACAGCCACAGCAGGCCGACCAGCGACGGGAGCAGCTTCGCAGACCATGGCTCGCGTGGCGTAGGCATCGCGATCGGCCTTACTTGCGAGTGAGCCGAAGAACCACTTCCTCGACGCGACGCTCACTGGCCGTGGCGATCTCGAAGCTGACCCCAGCAATCTCGACGACCTCCCCAGGACGAGGAATCCGCTTGAGCCTCTCGAGGAGCAAGCCGCCCAGCGACTCGTAGTCGTCGGATTCCGGCAAGGTCAGCTTCAGCTCGCGATTGAGCTGTTCGACGGCAATCCGCGCCTGGACGCGGTACGATCCATCACGCTGCCGACTGAGCGCCGGTGGTTCCTCGTCGTACTCGTCCTCGATCTCGCCGACCACCTGCTCGAGCAAGTCTTCGACGGTCACCAGGCCGACCGCGCCACCGTACTCGTCGACGATGATCGCCATGCCTTGATGCGCACGCTCCAAGCGAACCAGCAGATCGAGCGCCGGACACGACTCGGGCGCGTAGAGCGGCTCACGCATCAGCTCTTTGGCCTTGCCGTCGCTGCGACCGCTCTTGAGGACATCGAAGGCGTGGACGACCCCGACGATCTGGTCGAGGCGCTCGCGGTAGATCGGAATACGGCTGTACTTTTTGTCGGCAATCTCGCAGGCCAGCTGGGCGATCGAGGCGGTCTCGGCCTGCGCCACCACGTCGGACAGCGGCTTCATCACATCATCAGCACGCAGCGACGGGAAATCGAAGATCCGGGCGATCATCGAGCGCTCGCCCTCGGTGACGTCGGACTGGGAGACGCTGCTGTCGCCAGTGGGCTCGCCTTGGGCGCTGACCAGGCTCTCGATCTCGTCTCGAGTGACGAGCTTGTGATGAACGTCGATGCCCAGTCGCCGAGTGGCCAGCTTCGAGACTTGCTCGAGCAAATAAACTCCTGGCGCCAAGACGCGCATCAGCCACGACAGCAGCAGCGCTTGCAGCGGCGCAACCCGGTTCGCGTGCTGCCTGACGATCGCTTTGGGCACGATTTCACCGAGGACAACCACCACCGGCGTCAGCCCAAGCAGCAGCAGCAGCTCGACGTGGTGCGGCTGATGCTCGTGCAGCCACAGCGTCCAGACCACCGTCTGCACCACCACCGCCAGCTGGGTTCCAAGCAGCGTCACCGACAGCAAGCGATGCGGCGCAATCAGGAAGTCCTCGACGAGCTTGGCTCCACGATGGCCGGTCGCGGCGAGATCACGAATGTGCGCGCGATCGGCACTCACGATCGCAATCTCAGCACTCGAAAAGAAAGCCTCGACGACGAGACACACGGCGCTTAGCACCAGCGGCTGCCACATCAGCGCTCAACCTTTCCGGTCGATGGAATCTCGCCACTGGTCAGCGATTGGAGCGTCGGCGTGCGCGCCAGATCGGCAAACAGAGGCCGTAAAAGGTCCTCCATCGTCACCAGACCGGCCAGCCGACCATACTCGTCGACGACCATCGCCATATGGGTCTTGCGCCTTTGAAACTCGCGCAGCAGTCGCTCGCACTTGGCACGCTTGGGCACGAAGAGCGGCGGATGCAAAAGATCGGCGAGCGGTCGCCCCTCCAAATCGCCGTAGCTGTAGCCGACCAGATCCTTGGCCAGCAAAATCCCGACGACGTTGTCACGGCGGCCACGGAACACCGGGACCCGCGAATAGCGCTGCCTAGACACCGTCTCGACGATTCGTGACAGCGGCATGGCGATCGGCACCGCCAGCACGTCACGCTCCGGGGTCATCAGATTCCCGACGGTGAGATCGCCAAAATCGAGGACGTTGTGGATGAGTTTGCGCTCGGCGCCACGAATCTCACCCTCGGCTTGACCAAGATCCACCAAGGTCCGAATCTCGCGCTCGGAGAGCACCGGCGCCGCCTCGGTATGCCTCCCTTTGGGCCCCACCAGCACCAGCAGCAACAAGTCCGAGACCGCACTGATCAGCACCCGCGGAACCCACAGAACCCAGGTCAAAAGCTTGAGCATCCACGAGACGAGCCGCGCCCAGCGCTCCGCTAGTTTGATGCCCACGGTCTTGGGAATCAGCTCTCCAAATATCACCAGCAGCGGCACCGTGAGAAACGTCGCCACGATCGCCACCAGCACATCAAACGAGGTTGGCTTGAGTCCAAACTGAAGGCGCGGAAACAGCCGAAACAGCTGCGTCACTGACTCGGTCATGACCTCGGAAAGCAAGATATTGGTCAGCTCGTTGCCGATGATGATGGTCGTAATCAGGCGCCGCGGATCGGACAACAGCCACAGCACACGGGCACTCGCCGCGTCGGTGGCAGCGCTCTGTCGAAGCACTTCCCGTCGAGTTCGCGAAAGCGAGAGCAGCGCCGTCTCGGTGCCAGAAAAAAAACCCGCCGACAAAAAGAGCGGGAGCAGCAGCAGCAAATGCGACACGAGGGACGTCAGGCTCTGCCACATTCCGACGGGTGCGACTGTTTCACCGCTCATGAGGTCGGCAGTCTAGCGCAGCTTGCCCGAGTCAGCACCACGTTCTCTCCTCGAGCTGATTCGCATCGACAAATTTGGGCCGCTGGTTCATGGGCACTGACTCTTCCCTGCGGCAGTCCTTGCGGGCCGCATTTCACGTTGACAGGATCGGCGCAGATATGCTCGCTTACCGTCGCTACCATGACTGAACATCCAGACTCCGCCGCTGATTTTGCGCCCGCCCCAAGCCATCGGCGGATCTGCCTGGTAGCTGACGGCCCGGCCACGTCCCAGCTTGCTGAGCTACTGGCACCGATGGGTCATCAGATCACGATTCTGCTTCCGGAACAGAGTCCTCCCGACCGCACTTCGCAGAGCGACATTGCAAGCCATCAGCACGCACCGCGAGTGATACCCGGAATCGATCTGGTGGAGCTGCCACAGCCTCGGGGAATCACGAATCCCTGTGCACTCTGGCGGCTCTCTTATGCAGCCTATCTGTGGCTCTGTTCGCAGTCGTTTGATGTGATCTGTTTTCCGGAACGAAACGGAATCGGTTTTCACAGTCTGTCGGCGAAGTCTTTGGGACTGGCGTTTCCTAAGACCCTGCTCGTGGTGATGGTGACCGGACCGTCGCTATTGCGGGCGATGGCTCAGCAGGTACTACCGATCGGACCGTCTCCGCTGCGCCGCGATTTTATGGAACGACAGAGCGTTGCGCTCGCTGATCTCGTGATCGCGCCGGATCAAGCGATGCTAAGTATGCTACGCAAGGAGGACTGGCCGCTGCCCGCCGCGACCACAATGTGCGCTTCTCTGTCGGAGGATCTGAGCGACGACAACCACGAACGCTGGCAGCGGGTGTTTTCGCAGACTCCACTGCCGAACCGCACACTCGCGCTGCCTGAGCTGGCTTCACAAGCAGCGCCGCCGCTGGTCAGCGTGTGCCTTGTACACTTCAATCGACCGCGATTCCTCCAGCAAGCGCTGGACTCCCTGCGCGGGCAAGACTACCACTTCTTTGAAGTCATCTTGGTCGACGATGGCTCGACCGATCCGCAGGCGCTGACAACGCTCAAACAGATCGAGAGCGAATTTTCCGAGCGTGGCTGGAAACTGATCCGACAGCAGAATCGCTATCTTGGGGCAGCGCGCAACACAGCGGCCAATATGGCGCGCGGGAAATACCTCTTATTTATGGATGACGACAACGTCGCCAAGCCGCATGAGCTGCGAACGCTGGTCGCCGTGGCCGAGTACGCCAGTGCCGACATCCTGACCTGTCATTTGGAGCGCTTCGCATCGCAGCAGTCGCCGCTTGAGACCAAGCTCGCGACCGAGCACTGGGGTCCGTTGGGAATGGCGCTGGCCGCCGGACTCGTCGAGAATGTGTTTGGCGATGCCAACGCGCTGATCCGTCGCCACGTCTTTCAGGAGGTCGGTGGATTTACCGAGCTGCGCGGAGTCGGTCACGAAGACTGGGAGTTCTTCGCGCGGGCGAGTCTCAAAGGCTATCGCTTGGAGGTCGTTCCGGAGTCGCTGTTTTACTACCGCGTCCAGCCTGGCAGCATGCTCAGTAGCTCGAAACGAAATGTCAACCTGCTGCGGAGTGCGTCGCCGTATCTGGAAGGGATGCCGCCGTGGCTCCGTCAGGTGATGCTCGGTTTCCTCGCCCAGCACTTGGCCCTGTACCAGCCATCGGGAGGACAGCCGGTGCTCACCGAAGCGGAGGCGCTCACCGATGAGCAAGTGCTCCTGCTCAAGAACCGGGTTTACGATGCGCTGCGACCGTATCCGCGAATGCTCAATCTGCTGCGACACTCCGCGCAGGCGGTACTACGGATCGCCCATCGCTAAGAACGATTACTTGGGCGCTGCTTGCAGTCTCTTGTCGAGCGCTTTGAGATCCTGCTCGGCCTTCTGTTTGCGGTCCTGCTCGAACTCGTTTGCGCACTCCCGGTTGCCCGCTGGACGAGTCACCAGACCGTCTTGCAAGAGTTTCTGCCGTCGCACACGCTCGCGCTCTCGCCACTGTCGCGCTTCTTTGGGGTCCGAAGGAGGAGTCGGCAGCGTCGCAAATCCAACATGCGACAGACCCTTGACCTTGGACTCCGCCGCGTCGAGCATCACCTGATCGATCGAGGAGTAGCCACGCTCCGACAGTCTGCTCACAAAGTGCAGTCCGCGCTGCATCGTGTAGTGCCAGACATCGCCGCGAACATAGGGCAGAAGGCTCGACTTGATGGTCCGCACGACGCTGGTCTGCTCGTCGAAGGGCAGCGCAGAAAAGTTGCGACGGAAGCCCTCACCATAGCCAAACCAGGACTCTGCATTGGACAGATAGACCACTCGAACAGAGAGCTTGGCGGACTTCGCTGCCTCGGCAATCTGCATCACCGTTCGTGGTCCGTTGAGGTCTCCCAGGCGCGGCACAATCAGTCCCTTTTGGGCCAGCTTTCGAATGTAGGCGTACTTCTCGGGATCGCCGAGCCAGGTATGGGACTGCGAAATCTCGTCGCGCAGGTGAGTGTGAAGATCCTCGCGATACTGGGTGTACAGGACCAGCAGCTGCTTGCGGAGTCGCGGCTCGATGGTCTGCAAGGCCGCTTCGACGTGCGGAGCCCCCCGCTTCTCAAACAGAGCCACCATCGCCTGGGGAGTCTCCGTCGCTGAAAGCAGTGCCGAATACAGCTTATGAAGCTTCACAACCTCCATATCAATGTCGATCAGCCACAAGACCTGCGAGTCTGCCACCGCTGCGAGGGTGTAGTTCTGGTCGCCGCCGACTCCCAGATAACCACCGCCGACTCCCTTCATATCCTCGAAAAAGATGTCGTGCCGCCGTTCGTTTGACCACATGTAGTGGCGCCGCACGCCCCCCGCTGGCTCGTCAGAAGGAGCGGTCACCAGGCGCAGCAGGTCGGCCTCACCCGACGGAGCCGCTGCCGTGGGAGTTCGCACGCCACTTTGAGTCCCAACAGCCTGAGCGAGCACAGCGGAGCTTGGTGGTTCACTAGCCTGCACGGAGAGGTCAGCGCCACACACGACGAACACCGCCGTCAGGTAAACGCAAAGGACCTGGTAGGGACGACGGAGCAGCGAGAAGGAAGATTGCACGATTGTATATCTTACCACCCAAGAAAGGCCGGTCGGACGAGGAACTTTGCAGCCAGCGCACGCACGACGGCACCACCTGCGTGCTAGTCTGCGATGTATGTTGCGATTGTCGATCTGGGCCAGATCGCTTGGCTTGTCAGCGTGGCCAGGACGGCTTGTGGTGGCTGCATTGGGCTTGGTCACGACTGTCGATGTTGCCGCCGAGCGCGCCAAGTCCAGCGCCACCAGCGATGCGGGGACCAAAGCGGCAGACGCTCCGGCAGCAACGGCAGCAACAACTCCAGCGACGGCAGCGGCTTCCCCGGCAGCGCCCTCCCCGGCTGACAAACCGCCGCGGCTCCCTCCTGTACACGACGAGCAGCTGCCGCCCAAAGCGCGCTTACTCGCGACCAAGCTGACCAAGCATGCGCTGGTCGATTTCGTCCTCGAGTCCCAGAACCGCAGCCAGGCGATTGCGCGCAAGTACGCACAGCTGCTGCTCGCGGAGCGTTACGACGAAGCCAATCACCTGCACGACGAGGTCGGTGGCCGGCGCATTGAGTGGCCACAGCTGACCCAGCAAGTCGAGGCCTTCACCGCCGAGCACCGTCAGCCCAAAGAGCTCGTTCAGTACCTGACTACCTCCGTCGGTGCCGAGGTACAGACGTTTTACTTTACGGCCAACTACCACGACGGCAGCGAGATGGGCGTCCGGATTACGGTTGATCACTACGGCCATGTCGTCGGAGCGGCCGTCGGTGGTGAAGTCGTCCCCGCCTCCAAAAGACGCTACGACCGCTTTGACAACTACGTCACCAAGACCGAGCTTTCGCTGCCCTTCAAGGGCACTTGGACGTCGACCAACGCCACCCCTGGCGCGGGAAATGGGCACTACCTAAATCCCAACCAGCGCTTCGCAATCGACTTTCAGATCTCCGTCGACCTGGCACCGGGACAGCGCAGCAATCACCAGGGCGACGGCAGCAAGAACAGCGACTACTACGCGTACGGACAAGACATCTTGGCCCCGGCTGAAGGCACGGTGGTGCAGGTCGTCGACGGTGTGCCCGAAAATCCACCCGGCGTGACCGACATCTACTATCGCTTCGGCAATGCCATCACCCTGTCGATTGGCAACGGAGAATATGCGGTATTGGCCCATCTTCAGACGGGAAGCACTAAAGTCCGAGTCGGTGATCGCGTGACCAGGGGCCAGGTGCTCGCCCGCTGCGGCAACAGCGGCAACTCGACGGCGCCCCACTTGCACTTTCAGCTCTCGGACAGCCCGACGCTGAGCTTGGCCGCAAGTCTGCCGGCCCAGTTTGTGCGCGTCGTCCGCCAGGGCGTCGCGGAGACGCGGGTGCAGCCCATGACCGGTGACCGCCTCGCCAACCAAGAGCTGCCGCCGGAAAACGAGAAGCGCAGCAACGGTCGCCATGCCCACAACTGAGCCGACTGGCTAGTTTCCGGAAGCTCCCACGACGGGCGGCGCTTGACTTGGCGCGACCACGGGTGCCGCTGGTGCGCCAGGTGCCGTCAGGGCCGCACGCGCTCCGACTTGCCCGAGCTGATTGGGCAGCGCCGAGAGCAGATAGCTTGCGTCGACATACTTGAACGGCGGCTCGCCCCGCGCCTTGCGCGCCTCGTTCTCGTCGGCAATCCACTTGAGCAGCCGTGGCAACATCTCGACGGTCGCCGGCTGCACATCGTGGAACAGCACGATCGAGCGCGCCCGTCGCAGCCGCGACAGCTCGTCCTTCATGAAGGCGAAGATCTTCTCGGGGTCTTGCAGCTTCCAGTCTTGCGGATCGATGTCCCAGCCGATCGGTCGAATCCCGAGCTTGTGCAGCGTGGCCGTCAGCGACGCGCAGTGCGAGCCAAACGGCGTCCGAAACAGCGGCGGCGGCACTCCCGTCGCATCCTGAATCAGCTTGGCGTTGTCGAGGATCTCGCGCTCTCCGACGATCGGCCCACGCTTGCCGCACAAAAAGTAGTGATGGACAGTGTGGTTGCCGACGATGTGACCTCGCTTGATGGCCTCACGCATCAGCTCTTTGGCCTTCTCGTTCTGCGCCCCTTTGCCCATGAAGCGGACGCCGTTGACGAAGAAGACGGACTTAATCCCAAACTGATCGAGCGTGTCGAGCACCTTTGGGGTCGTGTCTGGTCGCGGGCCGTCATCGAAGGTGAGCAACAGTTCGTAAGCGCTCGGGCGAGGCGGCGTGGGCCGAGCGGCGACTGGCGGTGACGGCTTGGCGGAGGCCACTGCGGGCTTTTGCTTCACCGATTTGCTCGGGGCCGCCATCGCAGCGTCGAGAGAGGATGCCAAGAGGGCCAGCAGCGTGGACTCGCACAGGACGAGAAATTTCACGTCGAAATGGTACGCCGAGCGAGCCCAGCGTCAACGAAGTTGCAAAGCTACCAGCGCCCTTTCCAGTGACCCTTGCCTTTGCCGGGGTGGAAGAAGTGGCCCTTGCCGTGGCCGTGGCCGTGGCCGTGACCATGCATGAAGACTGGGCCAGGCACGCCGAAGATCACTGGGCCAGGCGGCGCTACCACCACGGCCGGCGTTGGCGCTACCACCACGGTCGGATTCTGCGGCGCTACCACCACGGTCGGATTCTGCGGCGCTACCACCACGGTCGGATTCTGCGGAACTACCACCACCGGCGGCGGCGGCTCGACCCAGACCGTCCCCTGCCACTCGGACGGCGGCGTCACAATGACCTTGGGCCGCTGCGCCACGTACGGTCGGTACTCGACCTCGACGGCCTTCTCGACTTGCGGACGAACTCGCGCGACCTCGGGAGGGATCGGTCCGACGTAGAAGATCACGTCGTTTTGCACTTTGTATCCGGGGGACTCGTGAGGAACCGCGTAGTCGTGATAGTGCGGCCCCTTGAGGAAGCAGAACGTCGGCGGCGGCGGCACCGAGCCCGGCAGCGTATCGACGTGCATCGGCACCGGATGGTGGCCATAGAAGACCGTCTTCTGCCCGTCGTACCCGAACGGCACCGGATCGCCCGTAAAGACGTAATCGTTGCCAACCCGTTGGTAGAGGTTCGGCTTATCAGGCGCGTAGTCGTGGGTATGCGGAACGTCGATCTGGCAGTAGCCGTTCACGACGGTGGAGATAGGATGCGTCCCGGTATAGAGACTCTTCTGCTGGAGTGTGTGCGGGAGCGATTTTGGGGCAGCCAGAGCCGGCGCGGCCAGCAAGAGCGCGGACACCAGCGACCAAGACCACAGCTTGCTCGTCATCGACAACTACCTCGGTGGTGAAAGGGCCGGAAATGCTTCTGAACACTATACCGCGACGGAGAGATGCTTTCTAGTCCCTGCATCGGCAAGCCCGCGAGACCCATCAAAAGAAAAGAGCAGTACATCACTTGCACCACGCACCTGCCGCTCCGCGGCGAGATCCCCGCAGCCCTAGGCTTTTGGCGCAGCACTAGATAGTGCTAGTATCTAGCGCTAGCTAGTGCTATCTAGGGAACCAGTTCTCAACTCGCTTCCAACCTCATTAAGGAGTGGCCGTGAAGATTCTCGTCACCGCCAAGCGGATTCCAGATCCAACCCAAAAACTCAAACTCAAGGACAATGCCCTCGACCTGAGCGGCGCCAACTGGCAGCTAAACCAGTTTGACGAGTACGCGGTCGAGGCTGCTCTCCGGCTCACCGAGGACGGTGCCAACACCGCGGTTCGCCAGGGACAAGTGACCGTGGCCTCGCTCGGGCCTGCTGATGTAGCGACGCAGCTGCGCTCGGCACTCGCGATGGGTGCCGACAAGGCGATTCGCGTCGATGCCAAAGATGACGATCTGGACGCCAGCATCGTCGCCAAGACGCTCGCCAAGCTGGTCGAGCGCGAAAAGCCCGAGCTGGTGCTGATGGGCAAGCTCGCCGCAGACAACGAGGGCAACGACGTCGGACAGCGCCTCGCGGCAATCCTCGGCTGGCCGCAAGCCACGTTCGCTTGCAGCATCCAGGTGGTCGACGGTGGCAAGGCGGTCTTGGTGGGCCGCGAAGTCGATGCCGGCGTCGAGCTCAAGAAGGTTCGCCTTCCCGCCGTCGTAACGCTGGATCTGCGCATCGTCTCGCCGCACGCGGTCAAAAATGGTCGAACCAAGGCTGATTTTGCCTATGCCGAGGGCCCACGCTACGCGACGCTCAAGGGCATTCGCGCAGCCAACTCCAAGCCGTTTGAGCAGCTCACCTTTGCTCAGCTTGGCGTCGCTGCGACGGCAAAGACGAAGGTGCTCAAGGTCGAAATGCCTCCGGCTCGTCAAGCGGGCAAGAAGGTCGGCTCGGTCGCGGAGCTGGTGGAGAAGCTGCAAAAAGAAGCCAAAGTGATTTGAGGTGATGCCATGGGCAACGTACTTGTATTTCTAGAGCAAGCCGATCGGCGTCTCCGTCCCGCAGCGCTCTCGGCGATCAGCCTGGCGCGGGCGATTCACAAGTCGAACGGCGGTAAGTTGTTGTTCGTTCTCGTCGGTGACTCGGTTGCTGATGCAGCCAAAGAAGCCGGACAGTTCGGCGCTGATGGCGTTCTCACCGTCGAAGCCGCGCCGCTCAAAAACTACCTGGCTGAGACCTACGCCCCGATCCTGGCGCGGATCGCCAAAGAGCAAGGCGCCAGCGTCATCGCGGGCTGCGCTACCTCCGTCGGCAAGGACCTGCTGCCACGGGTCGCGGGAATCCTCGATGCGGGTGTAGCGCCGGATGTCAGCGGAGTCGTCTCGGCCAAGCAGTTCCGTCGCGCGGTCAACGCTGGCAACGCCATCCAGACCGTCGAAGTGCTCTCGGACGTGGTGGTGGTGAGTGGCCGACAGACCGACTTCCCACGCGCCCAGGCCGCAGGTGCTAGCTCGCCGATTACCGCCGTCGCTGCTGGCACGATTGATGCCCAGGGTGCCGAGTTTGTGGAGCTTCAGACGCAGAAGCGTGACCGGCCCGACCTCACCGAGGCGCGGGTGGTGGTCTCTGGTGGACGAGGCATGAAGGAAGGCAAAAACTTCGCCGTCCTCGAGCAGCTCTGTGACCTCCTCGGTGGTGCCCTGGGTGCCAGCCGTGCGGCTTGTGACGCGGGAATGGTGCCGAACGATCTGCAAGTCGGCCAGACCGGCAAGGTGGTCGCCCCGGATCTCTACATAGCCGTCGCGATCTCGGGCGCGATTCAGCACCTCGCGGGCATGAAGGGCAGCAAGGTTATCGTCGCCATCAACAAGGACGCCGAGGCCCCAATCTTCCAAGTCGCCGATTACGGTCTGGTGGGCACCTGGGAGAAGGCCATTCCCGAGCTAATCGCCGAGCTCAAAAAGATCAAGTCCGCGTCCTAAGCAGCGCTTGCGCGGACGACCTGGCGGCGCCTACGTTCTGCATCTGCCATGAGGCGCTTACGGATTGGCCCCAAGATTCTACGGGTTCGCGATGAGCCCGAACCACCGCCCAGTCACGCTGGCGCACCAACCCCTACCCCACTCGTCTGCATTCACGGTGCTGGCATGTCTGGCGTGGTGTGGATAGATCTGCTGAGGCAGATTGCTCCCGCCCGTCGAATCATCGCCCCCGACCTTCCTGGCCATGGGCAGTCCGAGCCGTGGCATGACGTAAGCCTCGATCTGTATCGCGATGCCGTCGGGACGATGTGTGCACACCTCAAGGTGGCGCGGGTCGTCCTGATCGGTCACTCGCTCGGTGGAGCCGTGGCGCTGCGCTGTGCCCTGTCGTGGCCGGAGCGGATCGCCGGCGTGGTGCTGGTGGCAAGTGCGGCGCGTCTCGATGTCCCAGAAGAACTGCTCCGACTGCTCCGCGACGAACTTCCTGCGGGAGATGCTACCCAAGTCGAGACCATGCCGGCTGCCCTCGGCGATCTCGTGTTCTCGGCGGCCACCCACCGCGACCTGCGGGCTCGCTGGCAAGCCGTCGTGATGCAGGCCCAGCGAAAAGTGGTGCTCGACGACTTCGCTCTCTGTCGGGGCTTGGATCTGCGGGGACAGATGGACAAGCTCCATGTGCCGACGCTGCTGCTGGGCGGAGCCGACGATCTGCTGGTCTCGACGGAGCAGCTGGCCGAGACCCAGCGCGCCATTGCCGGTGCGGAGCTGGAGCTGATTTCCGGAGCCGGACACATGGTGATGCTCGAGCAGCCAGCCGCTTTTACGGCCCGGCTCAAGCAGTTTTTGGCGACTATTCCGTAGTCAGCGACGGGCGCTCGCGATCAATCAGCAGGCTCTCGGTCATGCAGAGCAGGCCTACCAGAAAAAACGTCTCCTGATGGATGGTGCGTGGCTGCGCACCGGCCAGACCGACGAGTAGCAGACCCATTCCCCGCAGCCGCAGTACTCCATGGCGCAGCAGCAGAGAAATCGTCGCCATCGACCACACCGCGAGGCTGGCCATATAGATCCCTTGGGCCAGCGGCTGATGGGGAAGTTGCAGGTCGAAGGCAATGTAGATAAGCCGCGTCGCTCCCGCTGGCGCAATCAACAGCAGCATCGTCATCATCCCGACGATCAGAGAGGTCAGCAGCAGCGCCACGCTGTCCTTCGGCCAGTACCACGGCCGACCGGACAAAAGCAGCAGCCCCGTGAGGCCCATCACCGCCGCCGACATCGTCGGTCCATACAGGATCAACACCAGGCTGATGCGCTGCACAAAGTCCCGACTGGTCAAGAGGTGCCACTGGTTTTCAAGCAGCAGCAGCGGCGGCAGCACCATCAGCAGCATCGCCAGCTTGTGCCAGTGACTCGCGGTTTGGCGCGGCAGGATGGCGAGCGTCAGCAGGACCGACAAGCACAGGCTCGAGGTCTGCATCAGCCACTGCGCCCGCACCAGCCCCAGAGTCGAAGCAAGCGTCCGCGGGAGCAGGATCTCTGAGGCCGCCAGCGTCACGAAGAAGATCGACATCAGCCCGAGCCCGAGCCGGCCCACCGGATGTGAGGCAATGCCGCGCTCGCGCATCGCCAGCAGCAGCAGCGCGAGCAGAACACACAGCGACAGCACCGCCGCAAAGTGCGCCGAAAACGTACCGGCGGTGAGCAGCGAGCCTTGCAGCCAAGCTGGAAGGACCGTCGGAGACATCCGCAGCAGCGGCTGGAGGAGTCGATAGAGCAGGAACTCCACCAAGGCCGCCAGCGACACCATCGCCGGCAGCGACATGCCGCCGCCGAGCAGCCTAAGCAGAGTGGTTCGGGTTGCGTCCGACGGTGGCGAGGTCACTGTCAACACGGTACTTGTGTGCACCGAGCCGAGGCAAGCAAAACCCTACGGTAGCTCTGGTTGAGCGGAACTCGCTCACTCTTCCGTGCCAACTTCGTCGCCGTCCTCGTCGCCGTTGCCGTCGCCCTGTGCCTCGATCTCGCGATAAATGACGCCCTCCTCTTGGTAGTACTGACGGGGCTGGTTGTCGGTGAGCATGGTCTGCCAGGGCGTGCGCAGAAAGCGCTTGTGCCGACGCTGCTCGCTCCGAATCACCAGCAGGCTCGACTCAATGGTGGGCATCGGTTCGCGCTGGAGCGCCGCTTTCGCTTCGGCGAGCGCCCCCGCCCCGGTGCGGTCCTGCTCCATGTCGAGAGGCTCGCGGCTCGGATCAAACGACGGCGTCGGACGAAACACATCGCGCAGGATCGACTGCGGCACGCACTCCCGCAGGTCACGCTGAAGCTCGTACGGCAGCTCGATCTCGTCGTTGACCTGGAGAAAGCCGACATGCCACTGGTGCAGCGGATCGTCGAAGCGCGTCGTCATCGGGCGAAGCGCATGCGGCAGCGGGCGAAGCGGCGCCAGCATTGGATGGTGCTCAATCCGGCTCACCCGTGCCAGCACGCCGGGATCGGCATCCTGGCGAATTCGCTCCTGCCACTGCTCCTGCTCGGAGCGATCTTTGGGCGAAACTGGCCCGTCACCGCCGAGGAGAAACTTCATCGGCTAGCTCCAAATGATGTGGAGCAAAAAACCAAAGGACATGCCGATTAGGGCCCAGCTGACCCAAAACAGCGGCTTCGGAAGGGCCGGTGCTGCTCGCCGAGGCTTGGCCGCCAAAAGCTGCTGCCGAAGCGCCAGCGCTTGCGCCGAAATCGTCATGCCTCCCGCGGGACCAGCGACGAACATCGTGGCGTGGCTGCCATCCATCCCTTGCGTGCGACTCGGCCCGCCACCACCAAAGTTACCGGGCGTCGGAATGACCGGAGCCGGCTGCGCCATCATCGTCCGCATCTCAGCCCCTGTCGCAATCGGGCCCGCCGTCGGAGGGGCCGCCGATCCGCCAAACTGCGATCCCGATGGAGCATTCGGCGGAGCCATCGGCGGTGGAGCCATCGGCGGTGGAGCCATCGGCGGTGGAGCCATCGGCGGTGGAGCCATCGGCGGTGGACCCGAGCCAAACGAGGTCGCTGCCGCCGGTGGAGTCAAGTGCGGTACTTGCTGAGGCGGTACCGTCGGTGCCTGCAAGCTCACACGCTGGCCTTCGGTCACCGCCGACATCCCCGCACTCGGCGTCTGGCGCGGAAACAGCGTCTCCAGACACTCGATGCACTCACGGTGCAGCTCATCGGCGCTCTGCTGCCTTCGATCCGGCGTCTTCTCGAGCGCCTTCATCACCACTCGCACCAGCGGCTCCTGGAAACCCACCAGCGGCGCCGGCTTCTGCCGCAAGTGCATCATCACCACTTCCATCGGCAGCGCAGCCTCGAACGGAGGCCGACCCGTGAGCATCTCGTACAGCACGATGCCGCACGCATAGACATCCGAGTGCGGCGACAGCTTGACGCCGCGTGCCTGCTCTGGACTCATGTAGGCAGGCGTGCCGAACACCGTCCCCGCGCGAGTGAGCTGCGCGTCGGGCGTATCCATCTTGGCGACCGAAAAATCGAGCACCTTGACGAAGTCCCCCGAGCCCTTCATCTCGACGAGAAAGACATTGTCGGGCTTGATATCACGGTGAATGATGCCCTGGGTATGCGCTTCCTGTAGCGACTGACAGACCTGCGAGATAATGCGCAGCGCGCGCTGCGGTGGAACCTTGCCAAGTCGGGAAATCTCGTCGGAAAGTGGCCGACCATGGAGGTATTCCATGGCGATGAACAGCAGGCCTTCCTTGGTCTCGCCAAAGTCGATCATCCGCACCGTGTTCGGATGGTCGAGCCGAGCCGCCGCGCGGGCCTCGTTATGAAAGCGCTTGACCCACTGCGGGTCCGACGAGACATGCGCTCCGAGAACCTTGATCGCGACGGTTCGGTCGACGGTAATCTGCTTGGCCTTGTAGACCACGCCAGTCCCGCCTTCGCCGATACGGCTCAGGATTTCAAAGCGATCCGCTAGGACTTTCCCAATCAGCGGATCTTGCTGCCCTGGCGTGCTCATCCTCGCGACTCCTTGCTACTGGCGGACCCGTTACTTGAGGAACAACACCACGCGGCTGTTCTTGCCAATCGAGCGCACCGACGACTGAGCCTTGCTCGTCCCGTCGTCGATGACTTGCAGGATCTTGAACGTTCCACCGTCGAGCGGCTGACGACCGGATTTGCCCTCGAGGACCGTACCTTCGGTGCCTTCGTGTACGCCCGCCGCGGCGCCCTTGTCGACGATCATGACCATCTGACCGCCCTCGCGGAACGAGGTCTTGATCCGACCCTCGGTGCCCTTTTCGACCTTCTCCTCGAAGGTCTCGGCCTTGGCTGGCTTTTCCACCGGAGGCTTCTTGCCGATTCGCTTCACCTTCTCAGGCGGCTCGGGAGCAGCGGCTTCCTCTTCCCAGCGACAGATCACCGAGAAGTCCGACTCATCTTTTGGCATCGCCGCCTGCATGCGAACAAAGTAGGTGCCCATCTCCTCGAGCTTGACCGCCAGCTTCTTGAGCTTGTTCGGCGCTGGACCGGGCGTAAAGCCAATCTGCGTTCCGAGGCTGTTGAACAGATCGATGTTGAGATCGGCGCCCGTGTTGTCGATCCGCAGTTCGCAGTCGAGGACGTTGTCCTTGCCCGGCGTCGCGATCTCGATGCTCTTCCACTTGGTGCGCTGAAGCTTGGGCCAGCTGACCGAGTCCGTCTCCGGTCGATTGATCTGAATCGGCTTGGCGCCACCACGCTTGGCGTCGACACCACTGTTGGTATCTGGGTCCGGGCCGTTCTTGATCTTCTTGTTGACGTCGTCTTTTTTACAGCTCGACGCGGTCATCACCAGCAAGGTCGATGCAAACAGGGTCCTGAGAAGTTTCGCTCGGAAAGCCATCGGTTTTGCCTCGCGCAAAAGAGAAAAGTTGTGGTTCGTCCGCCGGGAAATAGCCCTTGCGAGCGATTACTTAGCCTTCAGGATCATGAAGCGGTTGTTGCCGCCGAGAGACTTGCCGTAGTCCGTCGACCCCACCGCCTGGCTGTCGCCGAGGACTTTGGTGACGGTAAAGGTGCCGCCGTCAAGCTTCTGACCGCCTTCCTTGCCTTGCAAAATGGTGCCCTGCATACCAACCCGCAGCTTGGCCTTGCTTCCCTTGTCGAGATAGAGGATGCGCTTGCCGTCCTCGACGGTCGACTGAACGACGCGCCCGACGATCGCGTTCTCGGGAATCGCCGAAGAATCGCCACCGGCACCACCGGCACCACCGGCACCACCAGCGCCACCTTGCCCCGCGCCGCCCTGCTGCATTCCACCGCCCGGCATTCCACCGCCTGGCATTCCACCGCCCGGCATTCCCATTCCGGGCATTCCGCCCATCTGCGGATAACCACCCATGCCCGGCATCGCGCCCATTGGGGGATAGCCGCCCATTGCTGGGGCTCCCGGCATCCCTGGGGCTCCCGGCATCCCTGGGGCTCCCGGCATCCCTGGGGCTCCTGGGGCTCCTGGGGCCCCTGGCGCTGCGCCTGCCGCACCGCCCGCCGCAGCAGCCGCAGCTTCCTCTTTTTTGCCCGAGATCGACGTCGGCCTGGCCAGCGCAGCGTTCTTGCCGGTCTTGAGGACGACGGTATACACAGACTCTTTCTTGGGAAAGCTCGTCTGGAGCGTCAGTCGCGCGTAATAGATGCCCGGCGTCATCACCCGCAGTGGCACGTTCTTGGCCGGAACACCCGCTCGGCCCGGCGACTGCACCACCTGCGCACCCACCTGATCGTAAATATCGAGGTTGATCTCGGCATCGGGCTCATCCCAGTTGAGAACAAACTCCACCCACTTGCCCGCCGCCACGCCCGACAAGTCGTAGGACTTCCAGTCGGTCATGTCGAACTTGGTCTGGTTCAGCTCGTCGTTGACCGGCTGGTTGAGCTTGGAGTTCTTGGCCTGTAGGCGCTTGCCGTCCTCATCCTCCTGCTTGTCAGAAGGACCCGCCGGACTGCCATCGGGCTTCTTCCCCGTGACTTTGTCGTATTCGCCCTTCAGATCGGTACCAAGCTGCTTGGTGGTACTCGCTGTCGACTGTCCGCTCTGCACCGTCGAAGTGGCAGTATCCACTCCCCCTTTTGCGGTGCTCAGAGTCTGGCAGCCTGACATTGCGGTGGCCAGGCTCAGCGCCGAAACCAGGGCCAGCGTTGGATAGCGACAGGAGCGAGGAGCGTTTGCACTGTGATGCATCGAGAGACCCTCTTGGGGATACTTTCTCCAAAAACAACTAGGTATTGGAGATGACCATAAAACAACGTGCAGATCATATGCTAGGCCGCCATCCCCTTGCAACCGGCCAAGCAGCGACGACACAAGCAAACTATTACCGTCGACAAGTGCGCGCGCCAGCGCTCCGCGTGCAGATCATTGATTCGCTTGAGGGTTCCGAGAGGTGAAAATCGGACGAAACTTTCCGCGCTTTTTGCAGATAAAAAGATGGATCTTCCATTACGAAATTCCAACAAGTCGTTTACGTAGGCCGTGTTACATTTGTGATCTGTTTCCGTGCCGACGAAGACCTCGCCTCCTCCACGTAGCGAAGGCGCGGCGGCTCCCCTGCCGTCGACGGAAGGCCCGGCTGTACTCAGTGCTCGACCTAGCGATGGCAAGCGCAGTCGCCCGCTAGGTGAACCCCGAGCATCCTTTGCAGCCACACCATCCCTCGTCGGAGAAGCCGCCCCGCAGGCTCCAGAACGCTACGGCAAATACCACCTGCTCGAGCGCATTGGCATCGGCGGGATGGCCGAGGTTTGGCGCGCCAAGACGCTAGGCTCCGAGGGTTTCACCAAAGATCTGGTCATCAAGCGCATCCTGCCGAAGTTCACCGGCGACGAGGACTCGGTTCGGATGTTCATTGACGAGGCCCGGCTCGTCGCCAAGCTGCATCACCCCAACATCGTCCAGATCTTCGACTTCGACAAAGAAGGCGATCGCTACTACCTGGCGATGGAACTCGTCGAGGGCCACGACCTTAGGCAGAGCGAAAAGGCCGCCGCCAAGAGTGGCATTTGGTTCCCGCTGTCGATGGCGATCTACCTCGTCAGCGAGGCGCTCAAGGGCTTGCAGTACGCGCACTCTCGACTCGACCATGGCAAGCCGCTCAGCATCGTCCACCGCGACATTTCACCGCACAACATCCTGATCAGCTTCTCGGGCGACGTGAAGATTGGTGACTTTGGGATTGCCAAGGTAGCCGAGCGGCAGAGTCCGGCGACCGGCGACACCGTCAAGGGCAAGCTGTCGTACATGAGTCCAGAGCAGATCACCGGCCAGCCCCTCGACGCGAGAAGCGACATCTATTCGATGGGGATCATCTTCTGGGAGCTGCTCACTCGACACCGCTTGTTCTTCGGTTCAGACGAGCAGGACGTGGTGCGGCGGGTTCGGGATGGCGTGGTGCCACCGCCGCGGCAGTACAACCCGGACATTCCTGAAGAGGTCGAGAAGATCGTCCTGTCGATGCTGGTCGCCAATCGTGCGCAGCGCATTCAGACGGCAGCGGAGGCGGTCAAGCAGCTGATGGCGCTGCCGCAGTACGCGTACGAAGCGCAGCCGCTCGGTGAGTTCATGGCGACCCTGTTCCCGGAACAGTCGCGCAACTGGACGCAGATGCTCCAGAACATGCTCAAGTCGGGGCACAAGCAGCCGATCGGCAAGAGCATGCTGGCGATGACACCGCTGCCGAGCATGATTCCAGATCCGTTTCCGACGGCAGCCCCGGCGCAGAAGCCACCAACGACGAGCACGACTTCCAAGCCGCCGCCGCCGTCCATCGGTCAGCGCCCGGCAGGAAAGCGTCCGCTGCCCCCCTTGCCCGAGGCGCAGTCGCACGAAACAGCGCAGCTTAGCCCCGAGCAGATGGCCGAGCTTCCTTTACCGAAACCGCAGATTCCAAGTTCTCCCGTCGCAACCGACGGTGCATCCACCCCATCTGTGCCAGCCCCCTCAACGCTGGCGTCGCGGAGCAACATGTCAGGATCGGATCAAAAGACCCAGATTGCCACCGAGCTGCCTCCGGAAGTCGCTGCTGCGCTCGCCCGCGGCGCCCCACCTGCCCCCGCGGGCGCACGGACGGTCATTGCGCAAGCTCCCTCGCTGCCACCACCGGGCGCCCCGCCGATGTCTCCCGGTGCGTCTCCCGACGGAGCCGGCGCACGGACAATGATCGCGCAGGCGCCGTCGATCCCTTCACCACCGCCAGGAGCACCGGGGAGTCCGGTGGTGTCGACCAGTCCGCAGCAAGCCACGATGTACGCGACCCCAGCGCCGTCGATTCCTTCGCCTCACTCGATGGCGGCGACTCTCCCACCGGGAGCCCGCAATGCGGGGTTGCCGATTTCGCTGCGTCCAGCGGCGGCAGCCTTCGGCTCAACTGCTCCCACCGTCGGAGTCCCGCCGGTCGCCAAGTGGATCATCGGCCCCGCGATCGCGATCATTATCGGACTACTGACCACGGCGCTCGCCAACCGAATCTGGCCGCCCGAGCCCGGTGTCGTCGGAGGTCCGAGCATTCTCACGCCGTCGCGGAAGCTCAAGATCATCACCGATCCGACGGGCGCCACAGTGGAGCTGAACGGCAAGGTCCTCGAGGCCAAGACCCCGACCGACATCAAGGGCGATATCAACTCGACGGCGAAGCTGCGGATCACGCTCGACGGCTTCGACCCAGTCGAGATGCGCGTGCTGTTCGCCAAGGATGAGCGCCCGCCGCTCAATATTCGGATGCCGAAGCTGGGCAGCACCAAGGCCAAGTCGGCGGACCCGAGTCAGTTTGACACCAAGGTCGGTGTGCAAGAGAGCGAAGACGGCGAGAAGACCGCCAAGACCGAGAAGCCCGACGACAAAGCAGCCAAGCCAGACAAGGTCGCCAAGGTCGAGCCCGAGGAGGACGACAAGAAGGGTAAAAAGGGCAAGAAAGACAAGGTCGAGCCCGAGGAGGAAGAGGACAAGAAGGGCAAAAAGGGCAAAAAGGACAAGGCCGAGAAGGTCGACAAGACTGCCGCTGCCAAGAAGGACAAGCCGACGGTGACCATTACGGTGCGCCCGTACGCCGTGGTCTATATCGACGGCAAGAAGATCCAGCAGACGCCGCTGCGCGACTTCCCGATCAGCCCTGGTGCCCACACGATCCTGCTGGTCAACGACATCAAGGGCAAGCGTGAGTCGATCAAGGTCAAGGCCACGGCGGGCGAGAAAGTGCCCCCGATCACCCGTAGCTGGGAATAGCCTCTGCGAATGAACCAGCCACTAAGAGAGCAGGTCGCTGAGCCTCTGCGCGTTGCTGCTGAGGACGATGCCGAGGCCCAAGCCGCGCTGCGCCGCAATGACCGCTATCTGCGCGAGTTCATCGAGGAGCTGTCGATCTGTCCATATGCCCGGCTGTGTCGCGAGCAAGGGCGGCTCTATCGCGCGGTGCTGCTACAGAGCCAACCGATGGCACGGGCGGTAGCGGAGTTGGTGCTTGCTCTTGAGCCGCAGTCCCAGTTCGAGATTGGGCTGCTGCTGTTTCCCAGCTTCGCAGGGCCAGGGCTCGTCGGCGAACCGCAAGCATTCGAGCGCTTCGTATCGGAGACGAGAAACCAGTACGGCAAGCTGCGCAAGCCACCCGGTTTTTTCCTGGTGGCGTTTCATCCCGCGATGCCGAGCAACCTGGCGAATCCCGACGTCGCGGTTCGCTTTATGCGACGCAGCCCCGACCCAACGATCCAGCTGGTGCGACCAGAGGCAATCGATTCGATCCGCAATCCGAGTCGTGACCGTGAGGATCTCTCGACGACCATCGCCGAGGTCGGTCTGCGCACGGTCCGCGAGGTTGGCCCAGAGAAGCTCGCGGCGCACCTCTCCAGCATCCACCACCACGACCGGCCTCCCCAAAAAGCCTAACGTCGAACCGAAGACCAGCAGACCCAGCGGCGAGCCCAAGCTGTGGCACGGCCCCAATCCGTCCGTAAGTCCGCAAGGAAGGACGCGGGACGGGAGGCAGCGACGGAGCGGGCTCGTCAATAGAAAGTTTTGGGTGGGACCTTGCCGGTGCGCTCGGCGTGGTTACGGTGCGG
>Ga0154020_10000330_pt1 | contig 57148 bp, 41 predicted proteins | sample Klosneuvirus_201_FD_109709 | JGI IMG/M metagenome (GOLD analysis project Ga0154020, IMG submission 109709) | Active sludge microbial communities from wastewater, Klosterneuburg, Austria - Klosneuvirus_20160825_MG | ecosystem: Engineered > WWTP > Aerobic digester > Activated sludge | place... | reverse complement strand
GTCGGAGAATTTCCAAGGGGAGTCACACAACCGATTCCCGTGACCACGATCCGTCGCTGCATGGGAGAAGATCCTTTCGTCAGACTGAGAACGCTGCTACCGCGACGCAACTCGCGAGACCACGGCCAAACATATTTACATTCAGAAAGCTGGTGCCTGCGGGTTCATCAAACCGGGTCACAAGGCGAACTCGACATTCCGGATCCGCGTCACTGTAGTGACCTACCGGGAACAGGTGACCATTCTTCAATGCCAGCAAACTGGCGATCAGTTCCAGCGCCCCGGATCCAGCCGCCGCATGCCCCAGATGGCCTTTTGCCGCAACGACCGGTGTTGTTGATGCCAGATCGCCGAAGATGTCACGAATCGCCTGTGCTTCGGCAAGATCTGATTCGCGAGTTCCCAATCCGTGAGCGTGAATGTGCCCAATTGATGCCGGGGATTGCCCGGATCGCCGGAGCGTTTGCCGCAGCGCGCTGCCCATCGCCGTACGACAGGCGGCCATGCGATCCAGCCTGACAGCGGACGCTGACGCGGCTCCCAGCACTTCACCATAGATCGTCGCCCCGCGTCGCAAAGCACAGTGCATCTCTTCCAGCACGATGGCCCCGGCTCCTTCACCCGGCACCGAGCCGGTGCGATACCTGTCGAAGGGCCGACAGACACCGTCGTATTCTGCGATCTCGTCTTCGAATCCCGCATGTAGGTGGTTAAACGTGGTTAGCGTCGTTCCAGTCGCTCCAACCAGCACGGCGTCTGCGGTATCGCTGCGGATGCTGCGACAGGCCTCGGCCACCGCCATGTTCGCCGACACGTCGCGCTGCGTGATCGTATTGCCCGAGCCTCTGAGATCGTTGATGATCGCCAGGTGACAGGCGGGCATGTTGGGAAGACACTTCAGCAACCACAGCGGAGCAACTTCTTTGATCCCGACTTCGCCCCAGCGATCAGCATCGAAGTGGCCGTCCGCTGATGAACACGCTTCTATTCCGCGCTGAAAGTCTTCCGGCATAATCGCGACATTGTCGGCACCGAAGCAAATTCCCAGCCGATCGGGATCGTATTGCCCGGTAATGCCGCTGTCTGCCAGAGCCTGTTGTCCTGCCGCGACACCCATCTGAGTTTCACGGTTCATCAGCTTCAATGCCTTGCGAATCACTTTTCGCTGGGCGTCAGGCAGGTCACAGAAATCATCAATGGAACCGGAAAAATCTGCCGGTCGAGGCGTTCCTGCCGTCGCGCCGTCATTCCGCGAATGAGATTTCGAGGCATGTAGAGGGTCCGTCAGCGTTCGCCAGAACTGATCTACCGTTCGTCCAGCCGAACTGACGACTCCAACACCTGTGACAACAACGCGAACCTGTGAACTCGATCTCTCATCCATGAGATACCTCATCGTGAAGGCGGCATTGATTTCCCGCAGATATAAATCATCCGGCGGGGATTATCAGGATATTCACGTCCCGAATATAGTGTGGTTCGACAATCTGTAACAGCCCAGTTGAAGACGGCTCGATTTTCACGGCCATTTTCGGGGAATTGCGAAAACTCCCTTTAGATACCGCATCAGACGGAGAACCATTCTTCCCGGGCGAGCGGCGGTTGATCATTTATCTGTCGATACTGGCAATGTCCTTGTTCCGAGGCTCCAGCCTCGGAACACGCTGCCCGGAGGCTCCTGCCTCCCTGGATTTTGGCTGGAGGCAGGAGCCTCCAGCGCATTGCGTTCCAAGGCAGGAGCCCTGGAACGAGGATTTAGATACCGCATCAGACGGAGAACCATTCTTCCTGCCGCTCGCCCTGAAACACCGCAGAATCAATTCTTCAGACCACGAGACGTGCTCAACTGCAGGATTCGATCGGCGATACTCGACACATCAGCACGCGCCAGTACGCCACACGATATGCCATTGACCGGATCGTCCGATATTACAGTCTGAATTGCCGCATCGTCAGCCGCATACGGCTTTTCAGTGACTGCAGCTCTCCAGACTTCGAACCGGGGCGCAATTGTCTGAAGATCGCCTTCAACCAGAATGAGATCACATTCTTTGAACAGCGATTTAAACTGTTCGTATCGCTGCTCGCCCCGTTCTTCGCGTTCGCCAGGAACGAATATCGCTGTCATGTGCGGCGAGAGAATTCCCACACCTGCAGCTCCCGCTTGTCGATGCTTGTGGGAGTCTTTTCCGGGCATGTCCAGTTCGTGAGAATGGTGCGTATGCTTCACAGTGGCGACCTTAAGCCCTCGTCCAATGAATTCACGCACCAATTCACAAACCAGGGTTGTCTTGCCTGAATTCTTGCGACCAACAATATGAACACGAAGTGACATAGCAACCTGCCGAAAAAGCTGACGTTGGGCGAGAATGATCAGGCCATTCGATGGCCAACTCCCCCATCAAATTGAGCAATATTGGCATCGCCCGGAGTATACCACTTGGTTCAAGTTCAGGTTAAGATGTACCAGCCACCGCAACAATGAATGTGCTATTCATCACTCTTCGACGGGAATCGCGATAATCAATCCCGCAGTTCGATCGCGGGTGCTTTTTCGATCGGGCATGTGGCATTTCAGGCAGTGGCTGCTGAGAATAATCGGGGCGGCTCGACGATAGAGACCGTTTTCAAGTTGGTCGTGGGATGATTTCCCGGACTTCAGAATTTTTACTGCTTCTGTTTCAAAGTCATCTTGCGGTTGGTGGTCCGTGTTCATCGCCAGCCCTTCTACTGCCAGCCACCGGAGCTTGATGTTTTCCGTGTCCTCCAGCTCTCTGAAAACATCACCAAGGATCGAAGCCGGAATCGGCAGGCCTTCATCTTCGCGGTAGTAACGGTCGTGAACAACTTGCAATGTGGCGTGGATCGATGTGTGCAGAATCTCTGCCTGACGCCGAGCCTGCTTCAATGTTGGCTTGGGAGTCTCAGTGGATGCCGGATTGTGAGCGGGCGTTTGTTGCGTCTCGGGCGGTGATGTTTCATCAGCTGAGACGACGCGATTTATCGCCACGGCGGTGACCGCACTAAAGACAATCATCACAGTAATTCGACTGCACGAAAACGTTTTTTTCATATCCGGATTTCCGATGGCATAAACGCAGACAACTCGAAGTGCGAAATTCAGACGCATTACTCGGATACAGGTTCCGGAGCAATCGGAATGCTGATGACCAGCCCCGTATACTTTCGCGACTTTGAAGGCTGATTGAAAAATCCTGCATGACAGCTGATACATCCACCTGTCATTGAAACCGGGCTCGCCTGGCGAAAGAAGCCGTCTTCGATGACTTCAACTGCGTCTTCCCCTGCTGCGATTTCTCGCGCTGCGCGTTTTTCGAATTCAGTCTTCGGTTCATGATTGATGCTCATTGCTTTCATGTTGACGGAAATCCAGTTGGCTTGGGAGCCGGTTTGTCGTTCGATTTCCGTGAAGACATCTTCCATTGCCCTCGCTGGAATGATGGAACGGTCGGCGTGGAAATAGCGGTCATGCATCACGTGAAGCGTCGATAAATAGATCCCCTGCATGACTTTTGCACGATCACGAGCAACGGCGATTGGCACGCGGGGCACATCGTCGTCCTTAGGATTCGGAGGCTGCACATCCGTTGTCGCGGCACTGACGTCTTCCGAATCTGCAGCAGGTTTTGAATCTGCAGCGGGTTCTTCTGACGCCTTCGCTAACAACATTCCTCCAGCGCACGCCGCCATGACAACACAGAATGTGGACAGTAGACGAAAACTCGGCATATTTATTCTCCCGGAAATTAAACATCACACACAAGGAACGACCCCACTATCAGAACGCAACGCCGACCCGATCGTCACACTGGAAAAAGCTTCTTCAGTTGTGCATCAGGTTTTATTGCAGTTCCTCTTCAAGAGAACTGGCGGATTCTACACCAATATGTGTAGAATACAAACGGCAATATTGTTGAAGTAAATAAAAGCGAATCATTTTGAGTCCGAGAGCCTCAAAGGGGTCAATGATGCGGGTATCCACTATCCTCAATTTTGCACTAGCTGCATTGCCATTCCTGCATGTCAGTAACCTGTATGCGGACGATGAGTTTGAGCGTGGGCCGATCCTCTACAGTGAGAGTACGCCGGACAATCGGATATCGCGGCTGCAGCAGAAGCTGGATAACGGCGAGGTGACGCTAAAGCATGACGGCGAGAAAAGTTACGTCGATTCGCTATTGAAAGCTCTTGATGTTCCCGTCGCTTCGCAGATGTTGGTGTTTTCAAAGACCAGCTTACAGATGCGATGCATTTCGCCACGCACACCACGAGCGATTTACTTCAATGATGATGTTTACGTAGGCTTTTGCCAGTCGGGAGACGTTCTTGAAATCTCCGCCGTTGACGCTCAGTTGGGAACCGTCTTCTATACAATGAATCAGGAAGAAAACGACAAGCCTCAATTCCAGCGACGTATCGACAATTGCCTTGTCTGTCACAGTTCGTCACGTACGGAAGGTGTTCCTGGGCATCTTGTGCGTTCGTTGTATGTCGATGCAAGTGGCCAGCCGTTGTTGTCGGCCGGAAGTCGAATGGTGGATCACACAACGCCGATCGAACAACGCTGGGGAGGCTGGTATGTCACTGGCACGCATGGATCGCAGAAACATCTGGGAAATCTTATTGTGCGAGGTCGCGATGTGCAGGAACCGGTCGATAATTCAGCAGGGTTGAACGTCGACAAATTGAACAGTCGCCTGAATGTCGATCACTATGTATCGCCGCACAGCGACATCGTGGCGTTGATGGTGCTGGAACATCAGGTTCTTGTGCATAACCGCATTGTCAAAGCCGGCTTTGATACTCGTCAGGCGTTGAGCTATGACAGCATGATGAATCGAACGCTTGAAAACCCCGAGGGAACTCGTCTGGAAAGCACGACGCGCCGTATCAAGAGCACCGGAGATCGGCTGGTGGAAGCATTGTTGTTTGCTGGTGAAGCAAAACTTACGGAACCAATCAAAGGCACTTCCGGTTACGCGGAACAATTTGCAGCCTCAGGACAACGCGATTCACGAGGCCGATCTTTGCGTGATCTGGATCTCACGACGCGGATGCTGAAGTATCCGTGCAGCTACCTGATTTATTCCGAGGCATTCGATGGATTACCAGGTGAATCGCGTGAGTATGTGTGGCAAAGGCTGTTTGAAATCCTTTCCGGCAAGGATCAGTCCGATAAATTCGCACACCTGTCTCCGGATGATCGGAAAGCGATTCTGGAGATCCTTTGTGAGACAAAGTCGAACCTGCCGGACTATTACCAAAATGTCTCGGTCAAATTGTGACCCGTGATTGTGATGCGTGAAAACGCGAGGTCGCATTGGATGAATACAAAGGCGAGCGGCAGATAGAGACAAGCTTTTGGTCATAATTCGTTGATTCAACTGGTTCTGCGCGAAATGAAGTGTGCGTGGCAGAAATCGCGGATGTGATGGACTCGCGGATGTCATCGGGAGTGTGGCAAACCACACAGGCCCACGAACTCTTGAAAGCCCAGTGAAACAATGCGATTCGGCCCAACGGGCCCCAACAGGTCAGCCTGGGGCAACGCCCCAGGTTTTTCGGCAGCAATGCGTTTTGCCCTGAAAGGGCTACACAAAACCGTATTGTGGAACGCTTTCAGGGTTCGTGTTCGGATGGTGCGTGAACCTGGGGCGGCGTTCATCCGCATTCGCGGATTCTCTTGCCCCAGGCTGATTTGTACGAGCCTTTTAGGCTCAATCACAGCATCCGTCAAATACAACTCGTTTGTGGTATGGGGCCGACCGCGCATTTTATTTCGCGTAGAACCATTCAATTCGCGTTCCTGTTGGCAGCTCTCCTGTCGCTGGCAGCGTCAGCCGCATGGCCGATGCTGCCAGCATCGGTGGTAAATTCTCTCTTGCCGTTCGCCTCTCCGTGTCAGAACCGACTTCACCAGGGAAGATGGGATACTTTGCGGCGATTGCGAGAACTCTTTCTTCCCAGCCGGAGTGCCAGTTGTACGTGTCAGGACTTCTCTCGTGGGCGGGATTCCGAATATACTGCCCAGATCGACCGCTCATCGGGGCGGGCTGTTTTCTCAGGACAATTCTCTGACTTCATTATGCCGCTCAAGACTGACACGCTCGCAGAGCCCATGCTGAACCTGACGCCGATGATCGACGTCGTGTTTCTGCTCATCATTTTCTTTATGGTGGGTGCGCGGTTTACTGAGGAAACGCACGATCAGCAGTTTGATGTCGAACTTCCCACGGCATCGGCAGTGCAGGCGATGAGTCGCGTGCCGGATCCACTGGTGGTTACCGTGTATCGAACGGGACGCATTGTCATCAAGAATCAGGACCTTGATCTGCCTCAGCTTGTTCAGGAATTGACGGCCGCAAAGGTGGCCTATGCGGATCAGGCGGTGCTGATTCGTGGAGATGGAGAGGGGCAGTATCAGGGTATTATTGATGTTATGAACGCCTGTCATCAGGTTCAGATCAAGAAGTTCTCCCTGGCGTTTCAGCCAATGGAAACCAATTCTTCGGGCTCACCATGAACGCGCTTCGTCAACTCTTCAACAGGCTGTCTGATGGCACGCAGCTGGCTGGCGATGACATCATTGCGCTGGCGTTGTTGTTGACAATGGCAGCGTCGCTGGCTCACTTGCTGACGATGCTCGTAACGCGCTGGGGTGATCGCAATATCGCGTTGAAATCTTTGCTGGCGTCGTTGCTGATTCACGGCGTGTGTTTTCTGGGCCTGGAGGTGTTTGAACCCCTGGGATCACGGAAGGCTGCGGCGAATGAACTGGTGGTGCCGACGCCCGAAGAACTCACCGAAATTCTGGTTGAGAGTGATCAGGACGTTAACCTTCCAGAGTCCGGCAATACTCCGATTGCCGATCGTCTGATCCAGCCAGAGATTGACCTGCGCCGTTTTGAAGACACGGCTCCTGAGATTGCTCGTCCGGAACTTGCGGACCGAATGCCCGACAAACTGGAATCACTGACGACATCTGTTGATGACGTCACTCAGTTTGAAGAGCGGCAAATGACCGAACTGGCTCTCCCTGCAGATTCGGGCGCAAAGGGACCGAAGCAGGTCGCGACCGAAGATCCTGCCGCTGATCTGAAGACGGCGTTTGAGCAGAGTCAGGCGGATGTCTTTTCGCCTGAGCTGCGACGCATGCAGCCGACGACCGGACGACCGGACGAATCTGAACGCACGGTCGATCCGCAGCGGCAACTGACGGCACCCGAAATGAAATTTGAAGTCAACCCTGAGGACATCGCGTTGAACGTTGCCACTGCCACAGATTCATCTGTGATACTGCCGCCGGTCACCGACGATCCTGCAGAATCCATCGTCCGGCGAACGGCTCCGAACGCGGCCGATGTTGTAATTGATGGCAGCCATGGTCAGCCTTCCAAATCCGTTGCAAAGTCCAGCGCCTCCACGTTTCAATCTCGCCTGCCCCGCCCTTCCCGATCATTCTCCGACCGCGATTCAGTCGTCGCGCCTTCCCGGCTGACACCGGACATGCCGAGTACGACGACGCCCATCACAGATGCTTACGACGACGTGCGTATTGGGGATTTGGCTCCGAAGTACAGTGATTCGCTGCTCTCCGGAGCAGCATTGAGGGCGGACAGTCTGCCCATCATTCGACGCCGCGACAATCCGCCACTGACGTATAAGCTGAGGACCGAGACCGCTCGGCGCGATGCGGCGGAACGATTCGGCGGGACCAAGGAATCCGAATCGGCCGTGGAACGCAGCCTCAAATGGATGGCGGCCAATCAATCGCGGGATGGTCGCTGGGACGCTGAGGATTTCGGTGCGGGGCAGGTACATTTCGATGAAAGTGGTGTGGATCGTGAATTCGCTGGTAAAGAAGCTGACACGGGATTAACAGCGCTGGTGACGCTGAGTTTTCTCGGTGCTGGATACACGCACGAAGAAGGCCAGTATGCTGTCGAAGTTGATCGAGCGCTCGACTGGCTGATCAGCCAACAGGCAGCGGACGGAAACCTGTGTGGTAATGCCGAGAAGTTCGCACGCATGTACTGTCACGCTATGGCGACGTATTCACTGGCAGAAGCGTACGGCATGCAAAAAGAGATTGTTCTGGGGCCGATCATCGACCCGGAAGCCGTGCGATTTACTCTGGACAGTGCGGAGTTGGCGGCGGTGCAAATTGCCAGCGGAGCGACGTCACAATGTCTGCTCAGCGCGATGGCCGCCAATGGAGTTGGGCGACGCATGAGGGCAACTCAAATTGCCTATTCACTGCGTCGAGTTGACGATTTGCGTCTCCGGGCTGCCCTGTCGAAGGCCGTGGCGTTCACGATCAGTCAGCAGGATCCCAGGAGCGGCGGCTGGCGCTACAAACCTCAGCAGTCGGGAGATGTCAGCATGCTGGGCTGGCAACTGATGTCGCTCAAGGGGGCCGAGATTGCGGGTGTCGGCATTCCAGAAGCTGTGAAGACGCGCATGAATGGCTTCATTGACAAGGTTCGCCAGGGAAAGCACGGGGGCTTATTTGGATATCGTGAAAACGTCGTGGTCGGCGGTCGCAATTCAGAACCGGTTTCACCGACGATGACTGCGGAGGCACTCTTTTGCCAGCAGATGCTTGGCTATCCGCGCGATACCGAAGCCAGCCGGGAATCAATCGCCTACCTGATGCGCAATTCGCCGCGGCGGTCGGACATGAACTACTATTACTGGTATTACGGCACGTTGGCGATGTATCAGCAGGGAGGTCGAGCGTGGCAGGACTGGAATGCAATCGTGCGTGACGTGCTGATTTCCGAGCAGATTCAAACCGGTCCAATGGCAGGTACCTGGGATCCCAACGATCAATGGGGCCGTTACGGCGGCCGGTTGTATTCGACGGCTCTCGCGACACTGACGCTCGAAGTTTACTATCGTTTGCTGCCTCTGTATCGGATGAATGAGACCGTCGATGTGAAGTAGGCCGAATTCAATCGCTGCGACGTCCGCCGAGGAGGCCGGCACGCCACAGATAGTACAGCAGAGTCAGCAGGCTGCTCACAAAGGCGGCGACATACGTGAGAGCTGCCGCGTTTAGGACACGGTCCATGCCGACTCGTTCGTCAGCGTCAATGATCCCCGTTTCAACGCATAATCGTTTGGCTCGGGCTGTTGCGTTGAATTCGACGGGCAGAGTGATGAGTTGGAAGAGCACGATCAGTGAGAACGCGGCAATCCCCAGAATCAGCAGCGGCCTCAGGCTCAGAAACAGTCCCAGCATCAGCAGCACATTCGACAATGGAGCACCAAAAGTCACAACGGGAACAATTGCCGATCGCAGCCCGAGTGGCGCATAACCAACGGCGTGCTGAATCGCATGTCCTGCTTCGTGGCAGGCAACACCGACGGCAGCCACGGACCGACTGCCGAATACCTGTTCCGACAATGCCAGTGTCTTTGTCGCCGGGTTGTAGTGATCACTCAGAAAACCATTCGTGGCCACCACACGTACATCGTGAATCCCGGCGTTGTCCAACATTGTCTGGGCGGCCTGTGCCCCTGAGAGCCCGCGGCGCGTGCCAACCTGGGAGTATTTGGCAAACGCGGATCTCACCATCATGCTGGCCACACCGGACATGATCAGCCCTGGCAGCAGCACAATCAGGATGTACTTAAAATCAAAAAACATGGGCATTGCGGCACCTCAGTTCAAGAAATCGACGTGCTGTCCAAACGGCAGCGATTCGATGAATCTGGTTATGAGCAAGTGATGTGCCAATTGCGGCTGGCATCGGGTCAAACGACTGCCAGGATCATATTTCGGGACTGTTGCTAACGGATCCTGGTCACTCGGCACAAACCTGTCGCGGGAACAATTGAGGACAATTGTTTGACTTCGACCGTCCCAGGTTCGCTGAAGGAAAGGGTCGGGAGTCTTTTTCGGAGAGTAGCATCGTGAAAAACACTGACGTTTCCCTCCGAAAAAGACTCCCGACCCTCTGCTCACACCACGACTCTGCTGCCCTACCCAGCGTCGCGTTGCGGACCCATTTGGCTGAGCCGGTTGTAGAGCGTTTTCAGTGCGATCCCCAGCTCTTTCGCGGCCTTAGGTTTATCGCCTTGATACTTGTCCAGCACGCGTAGGATCATCACTTCCTCCATTTCGCGCAGAGTTTTTGCTTCACTGCTGAAGATTGGCTCTTGGGAAGTCATGGCGATCGTTGGTGCAGAAGCGGGAGCCCCGACTGCGGCAGCGACATCGCGATTGATACTCCGGGGAAGATCTTCAGGACGAATCGTGTGCCCGTCGGACAGGATCGCGGCATGTTCCAGAACGTTCGCCAGCTCACGCACGTTGCCGGACCAGTGATGCGTTTGCAGCAGCTTGATCGTTTCGGGCGGCAATACCTCCGGCGGCACCTGGTCACGTTTGAGGTGACGCGCGATAAGGTGCAGTGCCAGCATTGGAATGTCATCCAGGCGTTCGCGGAGTGGCGGCAGATAGATCTCAAACGTGTTGACTCGAAAGAACAGGTCTTCGCGAAACGTTCCGTCTGCCACCATCTGCTGGAGTTCTCGATTCGTGGCGCAGACGATTCGTACGTTGACGTGAAATGGTTCGTTATCCCCCACACGTCGCACTTCGCCGGATTCCAGAAATCGCAAGAGCTTCACCTGCATGGATTTGTCGAGTTCACCCAGTTCGTCCAGAAACAGAGTTCCGCCATTCGCGACTTCAAACAAGCCCGCTCGATTGGCATCGGCGCCCGTGAACGCACCCTTGCGATGGCCAAAGAATTCACTTTCGACCAGGTTCTCTGGAATCGCACCGCAATTCACGGCGACAAACGGTTCGTCGCGGCGTTCGCTTTGTTCGTGAACTCGCCGGGCAACCATTTCCTTGCCGGTTCCGGTTTCACCCAGAATCAGAACGGCCGAATCAGTTGGCGCAATCTTATCAATCAGCTTTTGCACCCGCATCATTGGTGCCGAATTGCCAATCAGGTCTGATTTTCCTTCGACACGCTGCAGGCGGGTTTCCAGAGCGATCGTTTTGTTTTCGAGCGCCTTCTTTTCGCCAATGCGGTCCAGCACGTTGATGATTTCAAACAGTGACACCGGCTTTGGCAGAAAGTCGTAGGCCCCCATGCGAATCGCGCGAATGGCGTCGTCGCGATCACCATGCCCCGTGCTGATCACGGAGATCGTCTCCGGAGAATGTTCACGCAGATAATCGATCACGTCCCAGCCGCTGCCGCCGGGCATTCTGAGATCGATAATCGCGGCGTCGAAGACGTTCTTCTGGATGGCCTCAATGGCAGTCCCGGGTGACTGGCGAATGGTGGCGTTGTGCCCCATTCGCGGCAGTTCAGACCGCATCAAATCCGCAATCGACTGATCGTCATCGACGAACAGAACTCGCAGGCTATGTCGTTTTTTGGTGCTCACTGCCGACTCCGTGGCTACCACATTCAGCTTCGTGCTGAACGTTTTACGTGACTTGTTGATCCGCGCAATAGAGACATCGCGGGGTGTTTTGAACGCTGTTTTCGCAGAGATTCGTGGTCGATTGGGGACTTTGGAAAAATGGGTCTCTTTTCCGAAGTCTTTCTGGCACAAACTGCTGCTGAGAGAGGGCTGAGTGATATCAGAATGCCAGGTTTGGGGCAACGCGGAAATTCCAGAAGAAATTCGCCAGTTTTGGAGATATGAATGGTCTTGCTCCGCTTCTCAGGAATCCCTCGGCCCCGTTTCTTGTACTGACGATCGAGCCGTGAAATACTCCGGTTTGCGGGACAATTTGTTTCGACACTCATCAGCCGGAATGCGCTGGCGTCCGGTTCTCTTATCAAAAACCGGGGGCTAGCGCCCTGCGGCTGATCGATTCAACCTCAGACGGATCACATCATGCTTTGGGAAGTGGAAATTCTGCCAATCGGCAGCGAAAAGGATTACGAAGGTCAGCGAATTCTCGCGAGCGCCGCCAGTCAGGGAATCACGGGACTCAGCACCGTCACTTCGGCCCGCACGTTTCTGATTCAGGGCAATCTGGATCGTGACGGCGCTCAGCGGGCGGCTGAGCAGTTGCTCGTCGATCCGGTGACGGAACGGTTTTACATTCATCAGCTGCCCGCATCTGAAATTTCAAATTCCAAATCTCAGATACTGCTCAATGTGCTGCTCCATCCTGGTGTCACCGACAGCGTTGCTGAAAATGCGGCGAAGGCTCTGATGCGACTTAACATCAGCGTGACCAACGTCGCCACCTGCCGACGCTACTGGATCACCGGCGACCTTGGTGCCGCCCGGCTGACTCAGCTTTCGAAGAAAGTCCTCGCCAACGATGCCATTGAATACGTCGTCACCGGCCCGCTGCAAATCGCCGACCTGACGCTCGGCAGCGAATACACGTTCAAGCTGACGACTGTTGCAATTCGCACGATGGACGAAGCGGCCCTGATGGAACTCAGCAAGAAAGGCCAGCTGTATCTGAGCATCGCTGAGATGCGGACCGTGCAGGATTACTTCCGGTCACTGGATCGCGATCCCACCGACATCGAACTGGAAACCGTTGCTCAGACATGGAGCGAACACTGCTCGCATAAAACGCTTGGCGGACGCATTCACTACGTTGAAACCAGCGAAGGTAAAGTCGTCCGCGACATTCACTTCCACAATATGCTCAAGGAAACCATCTTCGCCGCCACCGTGCAGATTCGCGAATCGCTCGGCAAAGACGACTGGTGCGTGAGCGTCTTCAAGGACAACGCGGGCATCGTCAAGTTCGATGAAAAGCAAAATGTCTGCATCAAAGTCGAAACGCACAATCATCCGTCCGCGATTGAACCCTACGGGGGAGCCAACACAGGGCTCGGCGGCGTCATCCGCGATCCGCTGGGAACCGGCCTCGGGGCTCGTCCAGTATGCAGCACGGACGTGTTTTGTTTCGCTCGACCGGACTATCCCGCCGATCAGCTTCCGCCGGGCGTGCTGCATCCACTGGCCGTGATGCAGGGCGTTGTCGCCGGAGTGCGAGATTACGGCAACCGCATGGGAATTCCCACAGTGAACGGTGCCGTCTGTTTCGATGATCGCTACCTCGGGAACCCGCTCGTGTACTGTGGCAACGTCGCGATGATTCCCGTGGACAAGTGCGACAAACTCGTCAGTCCGGGTGATTTGATCGTCGCTGTTGGCGGCCGCACGGGACGCGACGGCATTCACGGTGCAACGTTTTCCTCTGTGGAGCTCACGGAAGAAAGCGAGCACATCAGTGGCGGAGCTGTTCAGATTGGCAACCCGGTCACCCAGAAAATGGTGGTTGATGTGATTCTCGCTGCTCGCGATCTCAACCTGTATTCCGCCATCACCGACTGCGGAGCTGGCGGTTTCAGCAGCGCCGTGGGCGAGATGGGCGAAGACACCGGTGCCGAAGTGTGGCTCGATAAAGCCCCACTAAAATACTCTGGTCTGTCGTACACGGAAATCTGGATCTCGGAAGCTCAGGAACGCATGGTCCTGTCTGTGCCGCCTGCGAAGTGGAAGCAGTTTGAAGCATTGTGTGCGTCCGAAGGCGTCGAAGCCACCGCTATTGGCAAGTTTACCGACACGAAACAACTTGTCCTGAAATACGGCGACACGCAAGTCGGCGAAGTCAGCATGCACTTCCTCCACGAAGGCCGACCGCCGGTGATTCGGGAAGCGGTGTATGAGATCAAGCCGGTTCAGTCCCCTCTCCCCCGAACCGGGGGAGAGGGCCAGGGTGAGGGGGCCGCTGGTTCGGCGTCGAGCATTGCAGAAATGTCAGCCCCCTCATCCGGCCTTCGGCCACCTTCTCCCCCGATCTCGGGGGAGAAGGGACAAGGCAACGCCCCTTACAATAAACCCGACTACACCGAAGACCTCAAAAAAATCCTCAGTTCACTCAACGTCGCCAGTAAGGAATGGATCATCCGGCAGTACGACCACGAGGTCCAGGGTGGCAGCGTCATCAAACCGCTCGTCGGCATTAATAACGATGGCCCGTCTGACGCCGCCGTTGTGCGTCCGGATCTGACTTCCAAACGAGGCCTCGTTGTCTCCTGCGGCATCAATCCACATTATGGCGACCTCGATCCCTACTGGATGGCCGCCTCCGCCATCGACGAAGCCGTCCGCAACTGCGTCGCCGTCGGAGCCGATCCGGACCGCATCGCGATCCTCGACAACTTCTGCTGGGGCAATACGGAGCGTCCAGAAACCCTGGGCACGCTCGTCCGAGCTGCAGTGGCTTGCCAGGACTTTGCGGTCGCCTACGGAACGCCATTCGTCAGCGGGAAGGACAGCCTTAATAACGAGTTTAGTTATGAGGACTCGAGTGGTACTCGCCGCACCGTTGCCATTCCCTCAACACTGCTCATCACCGCCCTTGGGCAGGTCGATGACATCGAGCAATGCGTCACAATGGACCTCAAAGGCTCCGGTAATTTGCTTTATTTGATCGGCGAAACCAAAGACGAAATGGGCGGCAGCCACTACAACCTCGTCAACGGCCTCACCGGCGGCAACGTCCCGACTGTAGATAAAGACATGGCACCCAAAATCTTCCGAGCCCTCCATCAAGCCATCAAGCAGGGTCTGATCCTCAGCTGCCACGACCTCAGCGAAGGCGGCCTTGCTGTAGCGGCCGCCGAGATGGCATTTGCGGGCGGCGTTGGCGTTGAGATTGAGTTGAAAGAGAGAACGGCGGTGGCACTGTTTTCCGAATCGAACACCCGCTTCCTGATTGAAGTTTTGCCAGCACATTCCGTCAAGTTGGAGTCTGTCTTTGCTGACCTTCCGTACATTCGTGTCGGCATCACGAACGATACCGCTTTAGCGACCACAAAGTGGAATGGTTTAACGATCGTAAGTGCCCCGCTGAAGGAGTTGAAAGCGAACTGGCAGACCCCACTGAACATGTAATCGAGAATCGAAAATTCGGTTTCTGATTGAAAACCAGCAGTTTGTATTTCTCCGTACGGCATACGCTATGTTGACTTTCAATTCGGAAAGTGCGACTGCGAGGAGTGTTCGATCATGGAATTGACGTTCAAAGACGAATCGCGAAAATGGATGGAAGCGTCTGCCGTAAGTGAAGAGTTGGTGCGAGAAGCCTTCCATTCCCCGACGCATCGAAACGACACTGAAGTTGAAGGGATGGGTGTGCGCCGAGTCGTCCGCTGGTTTTCGGACGAACTCATTATTCACGCTACTGGAATTGCAGCATCGCATGAATTCGCCGTTGTGAACGGTTTACTCCAGTTTTCTCGACTCACCGTCGTGGCGGTGCTTCGGATTACAAAGGCGAGCCCAGTGAGTGGCGTTTCCCGAGAGATGAATTGCGATGAGTTCGAGGTGGTGATGATGAACGCGTTGGGAAGAGTAATGACGCCGGACGAGGCAGCCAGTCGGACGCGAGGGGATTTACAGTTCGGAGGTGAACCTGCTGTTTTTCAGCGCAGACCAAACAGTAGGACGACACACGTCTTGACGATAGCCGCCTATCGCAACGCTTTTCAAAAAACGTGTCGCGACATCCTGAAATTGCCGGCAATCAGAGACTTGATCGATACGATGCCTGCCACAAGTCGCGCATCGTCGATTCTGCGATCAAAGTGCGACGAACTCAAATTGCTCTTGGATAAGAATGCTGGTTGCGAGGAAAAGATTCATCAGTGGTTAAACTTGCGCGAGAACCATGTATTTTTGGATCCTGCGGCAGTCTGTGTTCGAAGTAAGGTGCCATTCGGGGACTCGGTTTCCGATTTCGTCATCGAACTCAGTGACAAACGCTATGTACTTGTGGAAATTGAACACGCAAATCACCAAGTCTTCAGCAAGAAAGGCGAACCGCGAAATTCTCTAACGCACGCTATTCAGCAAGTGCGGGACTGGCAACGATACATTCGGGATAATATTCATACCGTGAGAACTGAATTGCAGCTACTTGAGATCGATCTGCCTCACGGGATGGTCATCATCGGTCGAGCAACCGGCCTGTTTTCAGCCGCACTCGGGTCGGCAAAGACGCGAGCTCGAAACACTTGGCGAGATCTGAAGGCGAGAGATCCCGCCGTTTTTACCTACGACGAATTGATTGGTCGAGTGGAGTCACTTTCGGATCGACTTGAGATGATCGAAAAGCAGGTTGAATGAATATTGGTGCTATTCGCCACCCCATCCAGCTTGCCTGGATTGGTGAAAAAGATGGAGAGCTAAAACGCCGCTACCTCTCGGATGCGTGAGCCCATCCGCTTTATGCGGATGGTGAAGGAGATCGTTCAGCATGGCGAGCCGTGTTGATGTTTTACACCGATCCGCACGAGGCGGATGGGGTTGAGGGAGGGATTGTTGTGGTTGCTGGTTAGCTCGCCATCTGGGCTCACCGATCCGGGTGAACCGGATGGGGTCGGAGAAGTGACGGAGGATTGTGTGGTTTGCGTTTCCTCAGACCCCATCCAGCTCGCCTGGATTGGTGAAAAAGATGGAGAGCTAAAATGCCACTGCCCCACTGACACGTGACCCCATCCGCTTTATGCGGATGGTGAAGAAGATCGTTCAGCATGGCGAGCCGTGTTGATCTTATGCACCGATCCGCACGAGGCGGATGGGGTTGAGGGAGTGTTTTGTAGCGGTTGTTTGTTAGCTTTCCATCTGGGCTCACCGATCCGGGTAAACCGGATGGGGTCGGAGAAATGGCAGAGCATTGTGTGGTTTGCGTTTCATCAGACCCCATCCAGCTCGCCTGGATCGGTGAAAAAGATGGAGAGCTAAAAGGCCACTGCCCCACTGACACGTGACCCCATCCGCTTCATGCGGATGGTGAAGAAGATCGTTCAGCATGCCGAGCGGTTTTGATCTTCGGCACCGATTCGCACGAGGCGGATGGGGTTGGGGGAGTGTTTTGTTGTGGTAGCTGGTTAGCTGTCCATCTGGGCTCACCGATCCGGGTAAACCGGATGGGGTCGTGGGTGTTCTGAAACAATTTTCATCACCGGCCGGTGATGTTGCGGATTGCCTGGGTTGTGTATTCGCCAAACGTTCCGACGTAACAGCTGTCGGTCCAGATGCGGCCGTGATTCAGGAACCAGGCGAGGTTGTTTTGATAGGCTCGAGCAACGCTGAGCGGCGACTCGTCAATGCCTGGTCGAAGTGCGACGTGCCGGTGGTCGGGCATGACGGAAAGACTCGAAACGGCGTGGCCTTTGGCTCGGGCGATGCGAAAGACACCGTCGAAGAGCGATCGCAATGGTCGACTGTCTGTATACCGATCGCGTTCAACGGTGACCAGCACGAGATGCAGGTTGTACCAATACCGGCCCCTGGCGGACTCCGCAGGCTGCGATAGATCGATGGCGGGAACTGTCATTGTGAACTGAGCCAACATCTTAGCGAATCGGAGATCCGCAAACGTGCTCGCGGAAACCTGACTGCGGATGTAGCCTTCCACGTCTTCACGAGTATTATTGCCGACGGAACGCAGAGACACCTTGCGACTGAAAGACATCTTCAAGCCAGCCTCGCGGATGGCGTAGTCCAGTCGGCCCTTGGCTCGGGCGGGGACAAAGACCGGCGTGACATCCGGAACCGTGCTGAACAGGATTTGAATCTTTTCTTCGGTCCACTGATGCTGGATGACTCGAAGTCCGTCCGATTCTCAGTGCGGTTTTGTCGATTCGATCAGTTCAGACAGCGTCGAATGAAACCGCTCTGTCGATGGCCAGCCGGTCCATGAATAACGAAGTTGAAACGAGGGCTTTGCTTCGTTGGGGGCGTAAAGTGGAACCGGTTTTGGAGGCATGACATCTCCTTGCGGATCAGCATCAAAAGGATCTGAATTTGTACTCGCCTGCCCGTGTGAAAGAAACCCCATCTAGCTCGCCTGGATTGGTGGACAAGATGGCGAGCTAAAACGCCGCTGCCCCGCTGACAGTTGACCCCATCCGCTGTATGCGGATGGTGAATGAGATCGTTCAGTATCGCGAGCGGTGCTGTTCTTATGCACCGATCCGCATACAGCGGATGGGGTTGAGGGAGTGTTTGTTGTGGTCGTTGAATAGCTCTCCATCCGGGCTCACCGATCCGGGTAAACCGGATGGGGCCGCAGAGATCGAGGTGCTGGTTGTCGCAGGGGCCGATGTTCGATCACCACATTCGCCGATCTTCCCGCGCTTCGCAGTTTTGGCAGGGGAGGGAGGTGCCATACGTGCAGCGGTTGCACACTTCACAGTGCCATTCTCGCCAGTCTCGACATTTGCCGCAGACGACGCAGTGCCAGGAGCAACTGTCCTGAACAATATTATCCCAGCAGAATGAGTACCAGTACTTTTCAGTTTTGCATTCAGGGCAATCGTAACCCGCTATGACGTCACGCAACGGCACTTTGCGGTGTTCGCACGGCAGTGCGTGCAACCTGTTGAGTTCTTCCTCGGTCAAGGCATTGAAAAGACGGATATTCTGAATCGCGCAGTCCGTCAATTTTGAAACATCGACACCGTTGAGGGGATTTTGACAGCTCTGGCATCGGCACTTTTCTCCGCACCCTTCTCCGTTTTTCAAGCAGGCGCAGCGGCGGGAATCACAGGCTCCCTTGCATCGGCAAATGGTTGTTTTTGAGAGAGACATAACACAAATTCTCCAGAGTCTATTTTGAGTGTCGGAAACGTTTATTCCGTTTTTGAGCGTTACGTGTCGCTTTGCTCTGAAACATGCGTGGCCACGTTGTCCTCGGCTGTCAATCCGCAGTGGCGGTGGACGAAGTCCTGGAAGGCATAAACCAGTTCTTCACGAATGCTGATGGTGCCATGAAAAGGGCTGTGTTGCATGCCGCGCTGCATGTCCGGGTAGAGCCTGGCGTCTTCGGCGAGGACGGTCCGGATGACGTGGCATTTCAGCCGAGCCCAGTTGGTTGTGAGCTGGCGAGTCAGCCAGGTTTCTTTTTCCGCGCGGAGCGTGAACACATAAACATTCAAACGACAGGTCGTAGCTGACAGTGGTTCGACGGTCATCACCTGCAACATCGCGTCAATGCGAATCAGGAACAGGTTGGGAAATCCGTGGAACAGTCGATACCGATGCGTGCATCCCGGTTCCAGTTTTGGCAGCAGCCAGTTCGCGACGCGGTAATAAATAGGAGGCGCAAAAATCGTGGAGCGCATGATGCCCGCATTTTCATGAATTTCATGCTCTTCGTCGCCGAATTGGACCAGCGTTTTCGGATGAACTGTGGCGACGTGGTAAGACTCGATCGTGTTCTCCACGACGACCTTCCAGTTGGCGTTGAACTCGTAACTCCAGCGGTCGGCCTGTCGCCAGCGGGATGCGGGGAACTCATCGCAGACAGAGGTCAGCGCATGCAGTTGATCGGCGAGGTCCGGTGGTTCGTCATTGAGCGACACAAAGATCAACGGGCCTCGGACTTCTGTGCGAAATTTTCGCAGGCATTCGGGACCGCCCGTCAGAGGTTTGAAGCTTTGAGCATCCGGAATCCGCCCTGTCTTACCAGTCTTCATGAACTCCCAGCCATGATACTGACAGGTGAATTCCTCGCTATGTCCGTTTTCCGCGTGGGTCAGCAGGCAATGGCGGTGCGGACACACATTGAGGAACGTATGGATTTCGCCCTTAAAATTGCGAACGATGATGGGTGTTCCCAGCAGTTCCCGCGTAAAGAAATCACCATCGTTCGGAGCCTCTGCCAGCGTTCCCACCATCATCCATGCCGGAGCGAAGAGTTTTGATATTTCCAACTCATGCTGTTGGGGACACCCGTACAACTTCGGCGGAAGCACATGGGGTAGACTGGCTTTGTGAACAAACATCAGGAGCTCCGAATTGACACAGGTTCGTCAGTTGGACAGCGGTGGTGAACGATGATTAGTTGGACAGCGCCAGTTTTGACGAAAATCGAGCAATTTTGCAACCCGAAGCGTGACTTTTGAAGTTGCGCATTTTTTACTTACGGTCGTCACAGGCAACGAAACCACCGCAAAAAATACTAACCCGAAGCGCCAGCGAGGCAAACACTTCACGCGGAAGGGCAGACGTAACCTGTTTGCCTCGCTGGCGCTTCGGGTTAATATCGAGACAGTTTGCGCAACTTCAAAAAACGTGAGCGAGGGATTGCACCTAACTCGTTCCCTCGCTTACGCTTCGGGTTGTTATTTCGAAAAAAGTAGCGCCTTGCCGCTCACTTCATATCGGACAGTTATTGATCGAACGATCCTTAGCCCAAGCGTGGCCACCTGTTTTGACCGAAGACATCGCTTATGTTTTCGATCGCCGCAAGTCGTCCTTCCAATTGCTTCACTCGAGGATCGTCGTCATCGAGTTGTTTCATCAACCCAAGGGAGACTCGTGCGGATTGCAGTTGGTCCCTGGCGATCGCGATTGCGGCGTTCACGTCTGCCAGCGCCATTGCTTCGGAAACATGTTGTCGAGTCAGGGACATGAGCGGCATGATCAGTTCCTGCGCTTCTTCAATTCGACCGTCCAGAATCGCAAGCTGAGCGAGCGTTGTGCGGGCGAAAAAATAGTCCGGGAATCGCTCGAACAGATTCTGCAGAATCTGTTTCGCTTCTGTCTCGCACTCTTTCCCCGGCTTCATCAGAAGTGCGCCGACCAGGTTATGGATCGCGGTCGGAAAGTTTGGGTCAAGTTCAATACATTCACGAAAGATTTTTTCTGCCGCATCGCCATCTTCGCGACGCATCGCCAGAAGGCCCCGATTCGTAAGTTCGACGACACGGAGATTTTTATGGATCTTTGTATCCGAGTGGATTTCGGTCGAGTTGACCATGACTTCCGTCCATGCACCTCGAGACCAAAACGGAACGCTGCCCTCGCTCAATCGGCCGTGATCTCGCAGATACGCGATGACAGAAGTACGCATCTCATCGGGGCCTCGATTACTGGTTGCGAATGTTTCAAGGGCATCCAGCATCTCCTCTGATCCGTCTCCTTTTGCAATAATCACTGCGAATTCACGGCCGCTCCGATCTCCTCGATCCAGCAGTGCCGGAATCAGTGTCCGAATATGCGGCCAGCGGTCGAGCGCTTCTGTCATTCGGGCCTTTTGAGGGGACTTGTCGGCCTGAAGGAAATCGAAAAATTCATCCAACGCACGTCGAGGCAACCATTTTCCAAACGCATCCGGCCAGGGTGCGTGGCCGTCTATTCCGGACTTCAGCTCGCTAAGATTCTGACTGGCCGGAGTCAAGTGTGGATAATCCTTCAGACTCTGCTCCCAGCACTTCACCGCTTCTTTGTCGCGTCCCAGTCGTTTGAGTGCGAATGCCTTGTAGTGATTAAGCACGCCGCGGCACTGGGGTGCCTTATCGGGAATACGTTCTGCGTGTTCCACCAGTTGCAGGAGTTCATCGTCGTAACCCATCAGGCCGAGAAGTTCAGCCTGCATCGCGGCGGCGTCCTGCTGGTCAGAAGGCGAGTCTGAAATATGACGCGCGACGCTGTGAGCTTCTTCAAACTGCCCCGTCAGAAACAGCACCCGGCCAAGTGTCGCTTCAGCGAAGCGATTGTCCGGGTAGATTTCCAGAGTCTCTCGCACGACGCTAATGGCTTCCTGCATCCGCCCAACCTGGAACAACGCGACGACAAGATTATTGCGGGCCGAGACCATGTGGGGCTTTGCCGCCAGAAGCTCTTTCGCACTTAAAATTGCGCCATCAAAGTCGCTGGCCATAAGCTTTTGCAACATCTGATCGTGCATCACCAGGAATTCAAGTTCCGACTCAGCGAGATCAAAAGTCGGAAGCCTTTTGGCGACTTCCGGCTCGAGTATCTCGATCGCTGACCGGGCCTTCGAGGCATACTTGTGCTGCGGCCATTTATCGAGGAACCGTCGATATCCGACAAGAGCTGCAGCGACACGACCGCAATACATTGAACTCTGAGCCTTCAGCAGTTGTGCTTCAGGATCGTGAGGCTGCACACGCACTAACTGGACGGCGACATTTTCCAGCGATCTGTGGTCTTTCGTTCGCTGGTACAGATCCGCGAGCGATTCCAGAAGTTCTGGGCTGTTGCGATGCCGTCGCTGCTCCGTTGTCAGAATTTCCTCGGCCTCATCAAAATACCCATCGTCCATCAATTCATGAGCTTCGAGCAGAGCGTTGCGAATCTCTCGCGGAGGGACGCGATGTGTCTGCGCAGCCTGCAGTGCTTTCTGCTTCTGAAGCTTTTTCCGTTTGACTTCTTTCTGATGCTTTTTCTGCGAACGACCGGAACCTGACATGTCTGAATCCTTTCATGTGGAGACTTGAAGAATGGTGGTATAATGAATTTTCACGAAAATGCCTCACTCGATTGACCAAAATCCGTAATGAGATTCGAATTGAGCCCGCAGGCCTTGTCGGATGTGTCACTGTCGGCTTGGTTTCTGCATATCCGTTTTGAAGACAGATGATATGAGAATGCTTTGGGGTTTTCTTCCTTCACGCACCGTTCGCACGTGGCGAAATCTGGAATTCGCTGGCCTGTTGATCTCAGCATGGCTTGGACTTCGAGAACGAATATCGTTCTCCCTGCCGGATCCGGCATTCGTTTGCGTTGCCACACGTGACGGAATGCAGTCTGTCGAGCTCCGAACTTTCAGGTGCTCTTGATCGTCTGCAAACGCATCAGGGTTCGGAAGACTCGGGCGATGTCGGTGAGGGTGATGATTCCCTGGATTTGATCGTCGTCCTGGACCAGAACGGCGTCGTGGCCGGAATCGAGGAGGTGGTTGAGGGTTTCGGTCAGCCTTGTGGTGGGGCTGACGGAGATCAACCGACCACGCGCGACACTGCTGACCGGTTCTGAGAGGGCGGGATCGTGAGTCTCACTAAGCAGATCGAGAAGTGGCGGCAGTGGACGTGAATGGTCCATCAACGAGACATTTCGTGGTGGTTGCAGAGCGATGAGAATGTCGTTGAGGCTGACGATGCTGTTGGCACGGTCTTTCTCGTCGAGAACCGGAAGGTAACGGACATCGTTTTCTTCCATCAGTTTCATCGCAACGGCAACCGGTTCATGGCCTGGAACCGGGATTGCGTTTCGCATCACGTCTCGCGATGTTTGGGCACCTCGGCAGAAGATCTCATCGAGTGAAAGTTCGCTGTCGAGGTCAATCAGTCGCAGCCGCTGAAGTTGCTGTGGCTGATGGTAGACGTGATAGTAGAGCTGCATGATGCGGGCGAAATCGGCAATGTTGATCATGCCCAGCAGCTTGTGCGGATCATCATAAACCAGCAGGCAGTCCGTTTTCTGCTCCAGCATCAATTCCAGCGCTTCCAATGGTGATGCGGAAGAGTTGATGTGAATGAATCGTCGGCTGGCAAGGTCGCAGACATTGGTGGCCAGAATGGTGCTGTCGCGATCTTTCTCCTTGAGTGTATTCAAGTACCGGGGAATGCAGCGCAGCAATGTTGAGTGTCGCAAAAGCCCAATGACGTCGCGTTTGTCTGCGTCAATGACGGCGAGCGATCCAATCGTTGCGGGGTCCCGGCGACCGACCAGATCACTCAGTAGCGACTCCGAGTCGATCGTGGAGACGCTGGTTGACATAAGCTCAGCAACCGTCTGAAGTCGTTCGAAAAATCCGAACTGATTTCGGGCCAGTTTTTGAAAGAGTTCAACAACGCTGACTGACATGTACCATCTCCAACACGAATCGCTCAGTGAATCTCGGGCGATGATCGATTGGAGAGGCAGCGACTTGAAAGAATTCGCGGCAACAGCGGCGGATTGTACGCAGCGGTGCCTGTCTTTGTGATGTGTAACGATTGTCCGGTTCGGATGTGCTGCGCAAATCACTGTTGGCTAAACTGCTCGGACGGCTGACGCCCAATAGCACACGATTTGGGTGAATCACGAAGGTACGACAGGCTTCCAGCCTGTCGAGTCCCGTTCAATGACAGGCTGGAAGCCTGTCGTACTTTCAAATCGAGTACCATTGGGCTGACGCCCTGCCGCTCGCCTTTGTGAGCTCCTCAGATCATGTCCAGCTTATGGTGGCGTCGGGCAGGAGGCTTCGCACAGGTGGCGCAGATGCCGTGGACTTCCAGGCGGTGGCCGCTCATGCGAAATCCGTGATCGGCAGCGACGCGTTCGAGTACCGCCGAGATTTCGTCGTTGCGGAATTCGACAAGTTCCTGGCACTTCTCGCAAATGAAGTGGTCATGTTGCGGATAGCCATAATCGTGCTCGTAGACTTCGCGATCATTCGCGCGGGCAACTTTTCGAATCAGGCCAGCCTCTTCCAGAGAACTCAGAGTCCGGTAAATTGTCGCTCGACTCACTCGACCGCCATCTCGGCGTGGCTGTGTCAGCCGAGCCACGATTTGGTCGGAATCAAAATGCTCATGATCCGCGAAAATCTCGCGCACGATCGTTTCACGTTCCTGAGTCAGCCGCTTGCCGCGTGTGCCAAGGAACTCCCGGAATTTCTCGACCGGAGAAACGGCAACTTCAGGGCGAGCAAACTCATTGAAAGCCAGGTCACTCACAAGAACCTCAACACAACGTCAAAGAGAGAAAGAGCCCGTAGTGTGGCGATTTCGACCGCGAATGTCACGGGGGAGTTCCTGCAGCCTCCAAAACTCTCAGGTTTTGCCAGAACTATTGCCCGTCCTCGGACTCTTCAAGTCGCCGCAGCATCTGGGTGAGCGCTTTGTCGAAGACGGCATCAGAATCGTAGTCACCCTTTTCGATCGCACGCCGAATTGCCGCCAGTTTGTCGTCTCGGATGGATAAGAGTTCCGTCGCAGACAACTCAGTCCCGTCAACGGATTCCGTGGATTCCACGGCAGGAACTGTCTCCGAGTTGGATGAACAGGCTGAAACTGTTGTTTTCTTAATTTCTTCAACAGATTTTGACATAGCAGGCGCATCGTACGACGGCGAACGGATTTGGTCCAGTGGTGAGTAGAAAACTGGCAGTTTTGCTTCTGATTTGGACGGCACGCCGCTGAACCAATTGGCAATATCGAAAGGGATCTCAAGTCGTTCGGGCTTCCCTTCCAGGATCTTGTTAATGCGAGCCGCGAGTTTTTCATTCTCGCGACCGACTCGACGACGTATCAATTTTTCAATCCAGTTGCCGACTTCCTGCACCGGCTTGCCCTTCAGATGACTGATGCGGCGCAGGCTGAAACTTGTCAGACGAATGTCGGTCTGCGTCACGTTGGGCAGAAATCGCAGACGAGTCCCCTTATCGCTATGCACCACCTGCGTCTTGACATCCATGACAAGATGAAGACCTGCGGTTGCGACGGCTTCCGCGCTGATGCTCCACAGCATCACTCCAAGACTCCACTGTTGCTGTCGCCCAGTGACACGAATGTGAGCTGAGACATCAACGTCGTACCGCTGAGTTCCTTCTTCCGGATCCGGAAGTCTGGCTGCGCTTAGACGAAAAGTCTTTTCGGGTTCTTCCAGGATTCCGGATGCTTGCAGCCAGGTGCCGTGATTGACGTGTTTCCAGCGCCGACTTGTGTGTAACTGTCCGTTCTTGATTCGCATGTTCAGACCGGACTGAATCTTTGTTTCGTCTCCCCAGCCATCGTCGTCTTCGAATTTCTGCGGGATCAGCAGCAGCGCAATACCTCGAATGAATTCGATCGCTTCCGGTGGTAATTCCTGGCGCGTCGATGTGGCCGTCGGCTTGCTTGATGCTGCCTGAGGTTCTGCGTCCGCATCAAATCCTGGAATTGTAAATTCGGGCGGCGAGGATTCCTGCGCAGCGAGCGGTTGCGGGGCGAACACCAGGTGAGTCGCCAGGATCAGCATGATTTGAAACACTCGATGTCGCACGGGAGACTCCTTTCGTCCGGGATTCTATAGGAATCGGGAAATTTTCCACAGACGAAGTGGAGTCGTGTTGAAGAGCGAGGATTGCTTGAGGAATGGCCGTTTTGTGCAGGAACAGTTGAGACAACTGTTCTACTCTGGGGCTATCAGGCTGTCGATTTAATCCTAACCCGATGCGTCAGCGAGGGATGCTTGGCGAAAAACGCTGGTAGCTTTATCCCTCACTGACGTGTCGGGTTGTGAATACCGACTAAGTCGACAGCCTGCTATCGCGAGTAGGGGCCGCAACCAACTGCAGAATGGTCCGTGAATCCTTGTTTCATGCAGGCGGCGAATGCCTCGACGGCTGTTTCGATGTCTGTGGCATTCACGTCCAGATGCGTTACGGCGCGCATTCGCTGGCCACCCATCGGACCGGTGAGAATGCCGTCCTCTTTCAGTGCCATTGACAACTGCACGGCGGTGCCATGTTCGGGTTCGATTTCAAAGAAGACCAGGTTGGACGCGACTCGATCCGCTTGAACACGAATGCCGTCGATCGTTGCTAATCCCACGGCGAGTCGGCGGGCGTTTTCGTGATCTTCCCGCATTCGTTCGACATTATTTGCCAGGGAGTAGATGGCTGCGGCTGCGACGATGCCGGATTGTCTAAGGGCACCGCCGAAGAGTTTTCGGATTCGTCGCGCGCGGGCGATGTCAGCCTCATTCCCCGTGAGGATCGAACCCATCGGGCAACCGAGTCCTTTCGAAAAGCAGATGGAGATCGTATCGAAGCACTGGCCGACATCAGCGGCGGAGTAATCAGAGGCGACGATCGCATTGAACACCCGCGCGCCGTCCAAATGCCGCTTGATGCCATTTTCGATGGCCCAGTCTGACACTCGCTGCAGATGCGCCAAGGAATAGACGTGGCCACCTCCCAGGTTGGTCGTGTTCTCCAGACACACCAGTCGCGTTCGGGCATAGTGCTGATCGTTGACCCGAATTTTTCCTTCCAGCGAGTCCACATCCAGAAAACCATCAGGCACCGCGATTGTGCGGACGGTCACGCCGCTCAATGCCGCCGCCGCACCACCTTCGAAGTTGGCAATGTGTCCGGTTTCGTTGATCAGCAATTCATCACCAGGAAGGCAGTGAACGCGGACTCCCATTTGGTTGCCTTGCGTTCCCGAGCAGGCAAATACGGCAGCCTCGTGCCCAAACATTTCAGCGACCATTTGTTCAAGTCGCCGAACCGTCGGATCTTCACCCATGACATCATCACCCACCTCCGCAGTGATCATGGCCTGCAGCATCGCCGGAGACGGGCGAGTGACGGTATCGCTGCGAAGATCGATGACTTTCAAGGGATTAGCTTTCGAAGAACGGGAATGGACCGGAAAAACTCGGCAAAATTGAGCCACGGACTGTACTTCGGCTCGCAGGTGGCTTCAATCAGGGCGTGAAGGGACGGACACTTTAGTGAGCGGCAAGGCGCTCGCCCGATGCCACACGATTTGGGTGAATCATGAAGGTACGGCAGGCTTCCAGCCTGTCGAATCCCGTTCAATGACAGGCTGGAAGCCTGTCGTACTTTCAAATCGAGTGCCGTTGGCCTAGCGCCTTGCCGCTCACTATTCTCACACTGAACCGACAGTCCCCGAGTCTACTCGCGTCACACGGATCGAGAAACATCAACCTCAAGACGAATTCATGACATCACAACTGGCCATTCAAACGATTGACTGCCGTCAAGGCGACGCGAGAGAACTGTTTCGTCAACTACGCGACAAGTTGAGCCCGCGCGGGGATGTCGTTTCAGAAGCCGGACGTCTGCGGACGGTCGAACTCTTTGGCGAACCACTCAGCCCCCGCGAAGTTGTACGGCGGATCTGCGAGGATGTGCGTCGGCGTGGTCTGGAAGCGGTCCTGCATTACACGTCGAAGCTGGATCAGCGAGATCTGACAGCTGAGACGATTCGTGTCACAGCAGAGGAGTTGGCGGCTGCAGCAGGCAAGGCGTCTCCGGAATTCCTCGCGACGATTCGCCAGATTCGCGACAATATTGTCGAATTCCAGAAGTCGTTGCTCCCGCAGGACGCGCGAGTTGTACGCTCAGCTGGAAAAGGCAGCGTAGAGTTGAGGCAGCGCCATCTGCCGATGAGACGTGTTGGCATCTGCGTTCCCGGTGGAGCAGCGGCGTATCCATCAACCGTGCTGATGACCGCAGTGCCCGCGATGACGGCTGGAGTTCGGGAGATCGCCATCGTCGTACCACCGACGGCGTTCGGTGGCTACAACATCGACATGCTGGCGACCTGTCATGAGATCGGCGTAACGGAAGTGTATCGCGTCGGCGGGGCTCAGGCTGTTGCGGCGCTGGCCTACGGAGTCGAAGGTATCGCGCGAGTTGACAAAATCGTCGGGCCGGGCAGCCTGTTCGTGGCTTTGGCAAAGCAGCATGTGTTTGGCGACGTTGACATCGACAGTATCGCGGGGCCGAGCGAAGTCATCGTCTTGGCTGATAAGACGGCTCGACCGGAGTTTGTTGCCGCAGATCTCATTTCGCAAGCGGAACACAGTCCTGGTTCCGGAGTACTGATTACGTGGCACGCGCCCTTGATTGCCGCTGTGCAGCAGGCGTTGGAACGCCAACTGGCTCAGTTATCGCGTGGCGATTTGGCTCGACAGGCACTGACGGACTATGGTGCTCTGATTCTAGCGCGGGATGAGGCAGAGGCCGCAGAACTGACGGACTTGCTGGCTCCGGAACATCTGCACATTTCGATGGATGATCCGGAAATCATGCTCAGCCAGATTCAGAATGCCGGTGCCATTTTTCTCGGTCACTATACACCTGTTGCGCTGGGCGATTACATTGCCGGGCCGTCACACGTTTTGCCAACCGGCGGCACGGCGAGATTCGCCAATGGCCTGGCGGCGACGGATTTTCTGAAACGCAGTTCGGTCATTCGATACGACAAAGCGGCGTTGCGGGCCGACGCGGATCACGTTCGTTTAATGGCTGAAAAAGAAGGCCTGACGGCTCACAGTGCGAGTGTGGACATTCGGCTGAGGTAGTGTGTATCTTTGCCTCGTTCCAGGGCTCCAGCCCTGGAACGCCCTGCCAGGAGGCTCTGCCTCCCGTTTTGAACAAGCAGGCAGGAGCCTCGGAACAAGTCATGTACAGTACACCCGTCGCTCCGCCGACGGGACCTGGAGTTTCCCGCCGACGGAGCGGCGGGTGTACAGTAGGCGGAACAGGTAATGTGATTCAACAAAAGATCGAATCTATGATCAAATCTGCCATCACCGTCAGCATCGTTGAACAGGCTCGCAAAGGGCCGTTTGTATTTCACGATGACGTGCCGGACGCATGCCGCATTGCGGCGGAACTGGGATTCGACGCCGTCGAGTTATTCGCTTCGTCCGCCGAAGCCATCCGATCGCTGCCGATGGCAGACCTGCTGAAGTCGCACAATCTGAAACTGGCCGCCGTCGGAACCGGGGCTGGAATGGTGGTTCACAAACTGCATTTGTGTGATACTGACGCAGCACGGCGTGAGCAAGCCGAAAAATTCATTCGCGACATTATGAACACCGGAGCCGAATTTGGGGCACCTGCAATTATTGGTTCCATGCAGGGCAAGTTCGATGACGTCGTGGACCAGCCTACCGCGAAAAAATATCTGCAGGATTCATTGCAGCGACTCGGTGAACACGCAGAACGGCTAGGTACGATCCTGATTTACGAGCCGCTGAATCGCTACGAAACCAACATGGCGAACACGATGCAGCAGGGCGTAGAACTGCTGAATCCGTTGGCGACAAAATCCGTGAAGTTGCTCGCGGATCTGTTTCACATGAATATCGAAGAAGTCTCCATCGCCGATGGGCTGAAGAGTGGCGGTGATTACATTGGTCATGTGCATTTTGTGGATTCCAACCGTCAGGCGGCAGGACGAGGCCACATGGACTACGCTCCAATCACGGTCGCGCTCGCTTCAATCGGCTACGATGGTTACGCTTCCGCCGAAGCATTTCCAATACCCGATGCAATGACGACAGCTCGACAAACCATTGAGACATTTCGGATGTGCTTTCGGTCCTGATTCCAACAGCAATTCTGCGTCGATGCCACACGTATCACCAGGTAACTCGCCACAAAGCAATTCGATTTTGACCACGGAAAACACGGAATACACGAAAAAATCGCAGAACACGAGAGGATGCCTGCGTGGAAATCGAGGATGTGGCCTGAGTCGGTGCTATTTCCAAAAGGGACAGGCTCTTATTCCGTGTATTTCCGTGTATTTCCGTGTCTTCCGTGGTTCAATCCTGCGTTCAGAATCTTATTGGTGTACCAACTGCTTGATCGGATAAATTGAAATGCTTCGCTCCGAATTGATTCATCCCAAAATCTCAGAAGTTCTGGCCCGTGCGGGTCACAGTTCGAAGGTACTGATTGCTGACGGAAACTATCCGGCCGCATCGGCGATTGGGCCGAAGGCGGAACTGGTCAGTCTCAACCTGGCACCGGGACTGGTGTCGGTGTCGCAGGTGCTGAAAGTGCTGCTGGCGGCAATTCCTGTCGAAGCAGTCAATACGATGGGTATGCCGGAGGACGATCCGTATCGTCTGCCGCATGATCCGCCGGTCTGGAATGAGTATCGCGGAATTCTTGCGAACGCCGGGATGAAAATTGAGCTGCAGCCAATTTCCCGCTGGGAGTTCTACGACGCTGTCGATTCACGGGATCACGTGCTCACGATTCAGACAGGTGACCAGTCACTGTGGGCGAACCTGCTGCTGACCGTAGGCGTTCGCAAAGCGGGCGAATGACATGATCATCGGGATAGGCACGGACATTGTCGAGATTGACCGCATTCGAAAAATGATCGAACGCCACGGCGAGCATTTTCTAAATCGGTGCTTCACGCCCGATGAGATCGAATACGCCAACCGGCATCGAGATTCCGCCGTTCGATTTGCCGGTCGCTGGGCCGCCAAGGAGGCGGTCGTCAAAGTGCTGGGGACCGGCTTCGTGCAGGGAATTACATTTCACGACATTGAAGTCGTTTCACTGCACACCGGTCAGCCAACGGTGCAGTTGTCCGGCGGGGCACTGGAGTTCAGCCAGCGACTTAAGATTAGCGAAATCAAGCTGACGATTTCACACGCTCGCGAATACGCGACGGCAACCGCGATCGGGATTTCGGGGCCAGAGTAGTTCAACCTCGTTCCAGGGCTCCAGCCCTGGAACGCACTGTCTGGAGGCTCCTGCCTCCTAAATTCGGACCGGGAGGCAGGAGCCTCCGTGCAGTGTGTTCCTAGGCAGGAGCCTCGGAACAAGGAACTGTTTTGCGCTGTGTGCTTGGAGTAATTGCGACAATTGTTCTACGCACTTTTTACGAGTCGGGCTCCAGCTGGGTTGCATCATTTGCGTTCGGAAAGTACATCTTCGCCTGTCGTCGAGTCAGAAAATTCAGGGGCACAGGAATGTCGAGTTCATTTGATCCGTATTCTTCTCAACCGCCAACCGGGCAGCAGCCGTACGGACAGTTGAATCCGGGACCACGGCCTGATATTCCGAATCATCTGGTGAAGGCGATTCTTGCAACGTGTTTTTGCTGCCTTCCGTTGGGGATCGTGGCCATCGTGTTTGCGGCCCAGGTCAATGGAAAGCTGGATATCGGCGATTACGCGGGAGCCACTAACGCTTCTCAGCAGGCCAGTATGTATGGCAACATCAGCATTTGGCTGGGCATTATCCCAGTGATCGTCGGGGTTGTGCTGATTGCTGTGGCATTGTTTGTTGGCGGGGTACAGTAGTAGTCGTTGTGCATTCTTCAGTTCTTTCCAAGCAAACATTCTCGAAAGGTTTTTCGTTATGTCGGGTCAGACACCATTCAATCCTTATGCCGAGCAGGGATCAGGGCAAATGTCCCCAGGCGGCCCTCGGCCAAATATTCCGAATCATCTCGTGAAGGCGATTATCTCGACCGTTTGTTGCGGTTGCCTCCCGCTCGGAATCGTAGCAATCGTGTTTGCGGCGCAGGTGAACGGAAAGCTGGATGCCGGTGATTACGCCGGAGCCCAGAAGTCCTCTGAGCAGGCCAACCTGTGGAGCAATATTTCCATAGGTGTTGGGATAGTACAGCTCGTCATCGGAATCGTGATCCAGGTTCTTGCCATAATGGCTCAGCAGGGACAACAGGGCTTCTGATGTCATCGAGGTTCAGACCGAGTCTGATGACGCAACGACAACGACTTCTGCGACGGTGTGGCTTCCTTGCCGCCGTCTCAGGAGTCGCTTGCCTGATGTATATTCTGTTCCGGATGAATCCGTCGGGCGAATGGCAGCGATTCTTTCCGAAGTGCATGTTTTTCGCCGCGACAGGATTGCACTGTCCTGGCTGTGGCTGCCAGCGGGCGCTGCATCATTTGTTCAACGGTCATCTTCTGCTAGCTCTGCACTACAACGCGATGGTGTTGATGGCCCTGCCTTGGCTGATGTGGACGTTTGCTCTGGCTTCACTAAAGTTTCTGGAGTTGCCGATACCAAACTTCATGGTGCCTCGCCGTCGGATGAGCGCTCGACTGGTGACGTTTATCGCGACTGCCGTGATCGGTTTTTGGCTCCTGCGGAATATCCCCTGCTGGCCGTTTGAATTGCTCGCGCCGCCCCTTCAAGTTCTACCGTAGCCGATTCGAATCGCCTTCGTCCCCTCGCCTCCGGCAAACACTGCTACTACTTCAAGAGGACATCCACCTGAGGGTGTGGGTGAGGGAGAATTGAGCATTTCTGTCGCACTTGTTCCAGTCGATTATTCTTCACGCGGTCCAGACTGAGGTACTTTCAAGGGCAACGTTTTCGATGTCCCTTCTCCCCCTGGCAAGGGGGAGAAGGTGGCCGATAGGCCGGATGAGGGGGTTGACCTTGATTGAACAGGATGAACCAGAAAACAGTTGATTCTTTCCCCCTCACCCTAGCCCTCTCCCCCCGTGGAAAATGTGTCAAGTTTGAAAATCCACTGCGGGGGGAGAGGGGACAATCGCAAGAAAATCCACAGCATCATTTCTCAACGCATGAAGTATAACTCGCGGTCAGCCTGCTCATCCGGCATGCGGCCCGCGTTGTCTAAGTCCGTGCCAACGCAGAGCAAGCAGGCTCCCCCGATCGCGAGGGAGAAGGGACAGATCTATTCTTCGCGCAGCTGCGAGAATCCGCGGATCACGTAGATCAGGCCGCTCCAGATGGTGACGCCCACTGCGATCCACAGCAATACATCGCGAACGCCCGGAAGCCAGGGCCACGGCAAGGATTTTGAAAGTGATAACAGGCTGGCGGTGACGGCCACGCACTGCAGCGCCATCTTCAGTTTGCCTGCCATGCTGGCGGAGAAATCCTTGCCTTCCTTTTCGAGGATGCCGCGCAGGCTGGACACAAACATCTCGCGTCCGATAATGATGATTACCATCCATGCGTTGACGCCGGAGCCCGACTCACCCTGCTTTTCCAGCAGAAACACAAATGACCCGCAGACGATAACTTTGTCCACGAAGGGGTCCAGAATTCTGCCAAGTACTGTGATTTGTTTGTAACGCCGGGCAATATATCCGTCGAGAGCATCCGTTGAGGCGGCGAAGACAAACAGTGCGGCAGCTGATATCCACCAGCCCCCGGCGGAGATCAGCGAAAACAGCACCAGTGACAGTAGTAACCTTGTCCCCGTGATCAGGTTGGGCATGTTCAGCGACTCACGCCCAATCACGGGTTTGCGTTTTACCGCAGCGGCGGGAGTTTGAGTTGTTGAATCAACGTTTGACATAACAGCTTGCCGGTGACCGATGCGGCCTGGCACTTCAGAAAACGGGATGATCCTTGAGCAGTCGTGGCAGGGTAGGATCGTTCGAGAAATAACTTGAGATTTTGCAGTCGTAGGACAGGCTTCCAGCCTGTCTATTTGCGGAAGACAGGCTGGAAGCCTGTCCTACTTATTTCTCGATCGATCCTTAGTCGTCGGTCTCTTCTGCCTCGTCGTCGGAAACCATGCCGACCAGATCATAGTCCTGGCGCTCCATGATTTCGACTGGTACCATGTCGCCAGGCTGCAGATCAACACCACGCACGATCACATTCGCGTCAATTTCGGGAGCATCCGCATACGATCGACCGACGTAAACGCCATCGCCGATTTCTTCATCGATCAGAACATCCAGTTCATATCCGATCATCCTGTCTGCGTGCTCAAAAGCGATCTCCTGCTGCAGCGCCATCAATTCGTCGCGTCTCGCCTCTTTGACTTCTTCCGGCAAATGCCCTTCCAGTTTTACGGCCGGTGTCCCCGGTTCCAGTGAATAGGTGAAGACGCCCATGCGTTCAAAACGAGTTTCCTCGACAAACTGTTTCAGTTCTTCAAACTGCTGATCTGTTTCGCCGGGGAACCCGGTGATGAACGTGGTCCGCAACACGACGTTTGGAATTCGTTCGCGAAGTTTGCCGACCAGTTCCCGCGTTTGATCGGAATTCACGCGACGCTGCATGCGTTTGAGGACGGCGGAATTGATGTGCTGCAGTGGCATGTCAAGATACGGCAGAATGTTGTTTGATTCCGCGATGACATCAATCAGTTCATCCGAGAAATTGATCGGATACAGGTACATCAGGCGAATCCAGTCGAGGCCATCGACTTCCCGCAGTTGCCGCAGAAGTTCCGCAAGTCGCACTTCGCCGTAAAGGTCCATGCCGTAGTGCGTCGTGTCCTGAGCGACGATGATCAATTCCTGCACGCCGTCATCAACCAGTTCGCGCGCTTCATCAAGCACCATTTCGATGGGTTTTGTGACGTGCTTGCCACGCATTGATGGGATCGAGCAAAACGTACACGTCCGGTCACAGCCTTCTGAGATTTTCAGATACGCATAGTGCGCCGGTGTGATTCGCAGGCGAGACTGATCATTCATCGCTTTGATGGGAGCGGGACGGAAGAGTTCCCGCTGTTCGCGGCTGCCACCGACCAGACGATCGGCCACCTTGGTGATTTCATCTCGTCCGAAGACGCCGACGACGTGATCGATGTCGGGCATTTCTTTCAACAGGCCGCCGTCTACTTCCAGGCGTTGCGGCAGGCAGCCGGCGACGATGACGCCTTTGGTCTTGCCCTGTTTCTTGAGATCCAGCATCTCCTGAATCACCGATCGAGATTCCTGCCGGGAACTTTCGATGAAGCCGCAGGTGTTGACGATCACAAAATCCGCGCCCTCGGGATCGGAAACGAGCGAGTAGCCGTCCAGAGAAAGCGATCCCAGCATCTTTTCGCTATCGACAAGATTCTTGGGACAGCCAAGGCTGACAAATGCGTATGTACCCTTTGATTGCCCTGGCTCGCTTGAACCGCCCTGTGGCAATGATTGTGTTTCGGACAGGTCAATAATGGGAAGTGATGTCATTGAGCGAGTACTCTGGAACAGGATCTGATCGCTGGCGGAAAGCTCCAAAGTTTACCGCCAAAGGAAAAAAGGGCCACAACCGGGTTTCCGGATTCCCTGTGATGATGCGTAAAAACCGCAATAAGTCGCCGAGTCGCTGCTGTGATACGGAAGAACGAGCACTGCGGATCTGAGATTTAAGATCTCAGATCCCTGCAATCGACGCCTTACTGTGCCTGTTTGGCTAGTTCTTTGGCAGATTCGATCAGCCGGTTTTGGCGGATCGCAAGGTCGTGCAGTTGGCTTCGCAACGTGGGGAGGTCGTCTGTGTTCGCAGACTGCAATAGCCTGTCGACCTGCTTTGTGCGGCGATTAACCCGTAATTGCAGCGATCGCAGCACGCGAATTTCGGCCATCAATTCCACCAGCCCCTCTTTTTCCTGGCTGGGATCCTGTTGTTGCTGTTCCTGCTTCTGCTGCTCCTTCATTTCCTGCATTTCTTTCTGAGTCGTTTCAATCAGCTGTTTGAGCGACTCCAGAATGTCTTTCTGAACCGACTGAGTCAGTTCGCTGACTTTGTATTCCTGCATCCAGCCCGTCACGGAACTCATATCTGCCTCAATGTCTTCCACTGCAATGACGATGGCGACCGACGTCCCGTCTTCCTGCAGCAGGTTGACGGTTTGAGCGCATTCCTGGGTGAGTTCGGACTGTTGCTGTGACAACTCTCGACAGCGACCGTAGTTCACATCCAGCCAGTCTTTCTGAGGCGTCGCAGCGACGCCGAGCGTGCCTTCGTGAATCGCAGTTTCCGCCAGCAGCATTCGCTGAAATCGAGCTTCCAGCGACGCGAGCATCATCTCCTTTTCTTCCTCCCGAAGTTGCCGCAGCATCGCTTCAAGTTTTTCCGCCGCCTTGTGCAACTCTTCGATCGCCTTGTCTTCATTCTCGATGGCGTCTTCGCGTTTCTGTTCCTTCAGCTTGTCGAGAGCGCGTTCCATTTCTTCCCGAGCCTTTTCAAGTTGCTCCCGGCCAGGCGTCTGTTGCTTCTTTTGCTTGTCTGATTTTTTTTCGCCCGACGATTTCCCACCAGATTTCTGTTCGCCGGATTTCTGTTCGCCGGATTGCGGATCGGACGGAGCTGGTTCACCTTTCTCAGGTTCCCCTTCTGCTTTCTTTTCCGATTGCTTGGAATCGCCCTGCTGGGGATCACCCTCTTTGGGCGAGCCCTCTTTTGGGTCTCCTTCCTTCGGATCCTGCTCTTTGCCCGCCGGATCGCCTTCTTTGGGTTCGGACTGCTTGCCATCCTTTGAACCATCTTTCGAATCCTGGCCCGCTCCTTTTTTATCCGCGCCGTCCTTGTCTGAGGCTTCTTTGTCCTCGCCCTTTTTATCTCCAGACGCATCCTTGTCGTCATGCTCACGCATTGCGTCCAGCAACTTGTCTGTTTCGCTGATCGCCTTCTTCTGTCCTGGAGCCGCGCTCGATGGCGCGGGAGAGTTCTGAGTCGCCGCGCGCGCGGATCGCTGTTCGGCCATCACGTTGCGGACATCTTTCAGCAGGCCATTCAGTCGGTCGCGTTCTCGTTCCACAGCACTGCGGCGATCTTCGCTCTGCAATAGCTTGAGCATGGCCTGCAGGCTCCGGATGACGTCCGCCTGTTTCTCCGACGCCGTGCCGAGATCGCGTGAATCGATCAGCTTGATCACGCCTTCAATCTGTTCCTTAATTCGGCCTTCGCGTCCTTTGCCGATTGCCCTCCGCAGCAAGTCAGCCCGCTCCGGATCCTGACGGCCAAGGATGTCGGCCATCTGAGTCAGCATTCTTTCGAACCGTTCGTACCGTCCGCTCACCGCCATCTGATCGGCGAGGACCGAATCGGGCGTGACATTCTGTCCGGCGGCCGCATCCGCCTGCACGGGTGTGGCGTCGCCAGGATTCGGTTCCTGAGCACTGCATAAGCGTGGCATTAGCAGCCACATGACGCCTGTGACTGCAACTGCCGCAAGTGACATTGGATGTTGGCGTTTCATGTCGTCATTCCATTGGTTGATTTAAAGTGTCCCTTCTCCCCCTGGCAAGTGGGAGAAGGTGGCCGACAGGCCGGATGAGGGGGCTGACATGGAGTCAATCTGATGAACCAGAAAACCGGTGCTTCTTTCCCCCTCACCCTAGCCCTCTCCCCCCGTGGAAAACGTGTCAAGTTGGAAAATCAATTGCGGGGGTAGAGGGGACAATTGCAAAAAAACACAGCATCATTTCTGACCGCGTGAAGTATAGATCCACTCCACCGGGCTAGTCCAAAATCTTGAGTTTATCCAGCAACTCTTGCTTTTGGAGGTCTTTCATTTTTTGCATCAACTCTTCAAGTTTATCGTTGATGGCTTTGCCTTCCTTCAGCAATTCGTGGAATTCGGCCATATCACGGACGTTCTCCAGAATCACCTTCAGTGACGCGATGACTTCCGAAACCTTTTCGCTGGAACGGTTTACAAGCATTTCCGACGGCTGCGACTCGATGGTCGCGACGCGGAACGCACTCACCGCCCGGTCGGCGACCGTCATTTTATCGCCAGCGACATCTCGCAACGGACGAACAATCATCGCCCGCATATCCTCCGCCTGCTGCTGGGGAGGAATGGCGTTGTTTTCCAACTGCTGCACAATTTCGTCAAAGCCCACTACGATCGAATTCAGTTCATTGGTCTGTCGTCTCAGGTTATTGCCGCTCCGCGTCGCTGACGTATTCAGGCTGGCACGGTCTTCCACACTGGCCGTTGAGCCTGCCGCGTCTACACGCCGCGCGACATCTGAATGAAACTGCAGATCGTCCCGCACTTCCTCCAGCTGGGCGATGACTTCTTCGAAACGGTTTCGCAGAGCGATCTCGCGTGTGTAGAGCAATGACAGAAGTTCTTCATTACTCACGACGCGAAACAGTAAAGGTTCACTGCGAGTCTGAGCCGGACCTGGCAACTGATTCCTGTCGGATGCGACGACCGACAATGTCAGCGTTTGCCCTTCTGATAGTTCCAGTGGTTGCAGGTCGAAGACTTCAAATGGCTCGTCGTCACTTCTCTGCAAATCGAATTCCGTCACGCCAGACTGTGGAACACGACGAAATGGACGCGGTCGCCAGGTTGATCCATCGTCCACTAAAAATTCGAAGCCTGCCGAGCCCAGTCCGTAGTCGTCGCGAATACGGCCTGCCACGGGAACGCGAGCCAGACGAGTCACGGCGTTGCCAACTCCCTTCATCTGAACCACGACCACCGGTGGGGCGTCAGGAATTCCCTGAACGCGAAGAGTTTCCGGACTGGCTGAAATAATGTCGTCATCATCGTGCAGGAAGAACCGCAGATTGGTACTGGACGGAATCTGCAAAACGGACGGGTCTGCCAAATCAGTGGTGTCCATGACTGGCGTTGAGGCGACTGCTTCTCCGTTTGCGGCGGGAGTTTCCGAAGAGATGAACAACCGGGCCGTGATCACTCGTCCGTCTCCGGAAATCAGCGGACCGCTGCCGGAATTTACCGACGTCAGCGCATCGCGCATCATCAGTCGTGACGAATCACGATCGCCTGACAATTCAAACTGGTCGGACACAATCCGTACTGCTTTGAGCGACTTACTGCTGGTCGCCACCAATTCGAACAGTGTGCCAATTGGCAATTGCACTTCACTGCCCGTGACGGACAGATTGCGTTCTCGCAGCTGATTCCAGCCGGTGTATTCGGGGTAGGTGCAGAACAACTGAATGGCATCAATTCCAGGCGCGTTGACGACATCAACTTTGTAGGGAACACGAGTTCTGTAGTCGCCTGCGAGCAATTCGATTTCGACCGGTTCCTGCAGCCGCGTCACAACGAACCGAAATGTTCGCTCGGACGAGGCTGAAACGTAGGTGCGACTTCTTGATCCATCCGCGCGAATGAGATCGATGCGAACGCGATCCGGAACAATCCAGGTTTGCCCCGGCCTGGGGCCGCCTTGGGGTACTGTCATTTCCAGTTCAAGGTCCGCGCCTCTCGGATGGCGATAGGTTAGCCGTTCATCAATTGTCTGAAATGTGATCCGCCGATCTCCAGGCTGCGACACGGCGTGAAGCTCAAGGTCGGTCGTTCGCTGATGATAGATTTCGTCGCAACGTACGAACGCACTCCACCAGCGCGTCAGACTCTGTGGACTCACGATGCCAAAGAACGCAACCGACAACAGAAGCCCACCGGACCACAATCCCAGTCGCTTTAGATTTGCGGTGTCAAAGACTTCGTCTGATTTCACACCACTTGCCAGCGACTCCGCTTCGCGCACTGAGCGTTCCAGCATCGGCTTTACAAGAGGACCGTCCGCCGGGAGCCCATGTGACGATTCCACAGACGTGATCAGACGGTCCTGAAACTGAGGAAATCGTCGCTCGATCAGCAACGCCAGGTCTGTGTCGCGCAGACGTCTGACCAGCGGAAAAATTACGCGTGTCGCCAGTAGCAGCAATCCGCCGGGCAGCAGCACAGCCAGCAGAACCGCACGCAGTCCAACTGGCAATTCCAGTTTCTGCAGTTGAAACCAGCCTGCGTCCAGCGTCGTTGTGCTCCAAAACACCAATGCCGCGCAGCTGACGATGAACAACAAGCCGGAGATCATCGCGTCCCGCCGCAGCCGCCAGCGAACGCGACTCAGCAAGCTGCGAATTGAATCCGGCAGGGCAATTTGAGTGATGTGAGTCGGTGGCGACATGTGAAAACGGATCAAAGAAATTGGACAAGGAAGTAACGCGAGGAACAGTTCCGGACTGGAAGCGTGTGGGCGAAGTCTAGCAACGTCACGGAGAGCCTGCCATGCGGCGCGATCTACAGTCGCCCCGTCGCTCCGCCGCCGGGAATCGCAAATCCCGCCGACGGAGCGGCGGGTGTACGGTACATCAAAGGCCGTGCCATTGGATGGCTGTCGCTCAGGCCAGATCTCGTACAGATATGGGCTGCGCCGCTTGTTGTCTGGTTTTTTCACCGATAGAATCGCCCCGCGTCGTCAATTAAATAACCGCGACGCAGTACACTTTGTCCCACCTGTCACAGAAGGTTCTCATAATGTTTCAACGATTCACGCATTTGGCTTGGCTTCTTGGCGTTGGCTTTTTGTTACTTCCGGGATGCACGGAAAGTGCTGACTCGACCGGTACTGCCTCAGGCACGACAGCGGCGAATTCGAGCCCTGACGCTCCGGGCTCCAAGGTCACGCGCCGCATAATTCTGCTAAACAATACGGACTCACCGTTCTGGGACGCCGCCCGTGCGGGAATTGAAAAAGCGGCGGCGGACCTAAAACTGAGCGAGAATGGTTTCACGGCGAGCATGGATACGAACCAGGGAGCCGAAGAGGGGCAAATCGAAAAACTGCGTCAGTATGGAACTCAGGATGACATCGCCGCTGTCATTATCTCGCCAACGTCAGCAACCAATCCGGCAATTGCAGACGAGCTAAAAAAGCTGAAGGAAAAAGGTCTGATCATCGGCTGCTTCGACAGCGATCTGGATGAGAAATTCCGAAGCATTCGTGAGTTCTACGTCGGCACCGACAACGTCAAGGGAGGCAAAGTCCTCGGGACGGCTGCGAAGAATCTGAAACCAGACGGCGGTGAGTACGTCCAGTTCGTCGGCTTCGACAGCCAGCAGAATGCTTACCAGCGAATGGATGGATTCACGAGTGCAGTCGGGGACAAGTTCGTGCAAAAGGATCGCCGAGTTGATGAAACCGACAGAAGCCGCGCGAGAGACAATGTCCGTGATTCAATCGACCAGAATCCGAAGTTGAATGTGCTCGTTGGGATCTGGTCATACAACGCGCCGGCGATCGTTGACATCGTGAAAGAGAAAAACGTCCGTGAAAAATTCGCGGTTGTGACGTTCGATGCGGAGCAGTTGGCAATCGAACAAATGGGCAACGGCATGATTGACGCGATGGTGGTTCAGAATCCGTTTGCAATGGGTTACGACTCGGTCAAGTATGCCTTTGCGAAACTGAAAGGCGACGATGCCACGGTCGCTGAATTGTTTCCAAACATGAACGAGCCAGGGGGAAATATTCGAGACACGGGACTCAAGGTTGTTGTTCCGGACTCCGGAACCCCGCTGACACCAGAGATGTTCAAAGAGTTTGGCGCTGGCGTGCAGTTCCTGACGTTGAAGGAATTTCGCGCCTGGCTGGCGGAATATAACCTGACGAGTTCGTAGGCATACTAACTTGTTCCGAGGCTCCTGCCTCGGAACACACTGCGTCGGAGGCTCCTGCCTCCAGGCCAGCGATTGGAGGCAGGAGCCTCCGGGGCAGTGCGTTCCGCGGCTGGATCCCTGGAACGAGAAACAGTGAAATTCCTCACCGTTAACGCATCAACAGTCAGTAAACGGCATGAGTTCCACCACTCCCAGTATTCTCCGCCGATTGTGGTCATCAGTTGAGTTCAAGCTGATTCTGGCCTGGCTCGCGGTGGTCATTGCCACAATGGTGCTCGACCCTGGCCACACATACTGGAAGAATCCTCGCGATTCTTCGGAACTGATCATTCGCCAGACGGTGCTGCTGGGATTCTTTGCGCTCGGCAGCGCGGTCATCATCATTTCTGGCGGCATTGACTTGTCGAGCGGTTCGGTGATTGCCATGAGTGCGACTGTGTTTGGCAGTCTGCTGATTCTGCTCGATCCTGAGGGATTCAATTCAGGGCATCTGGAAACGTGGGTTGTGATTGTGGCGACGATCGGGACTCTGCTGTCAGGCGCGATGGTTGGGACGCTGCATGCGTGGCTGATAACGTGTGTTGGTCTGCCGCCGTTTATTGCAACTCTGGCTACGCTCGTCGGACTGCGCAGCTTCAGTCGTGGCTTGACCCAGGCGGTAAATAACAACAAGTCGCAAATTGAATTCCCCGACCTTGTCTGGCGTGATCACATCAAAGACGTGACCAGCGTCTCGATCGTTTTTGTTGCGCTGGCCCTGGCAGTTTGGTTCCTGATGAGTCGCACGGTGATTGGCCGCCATTTGCACGCGATGGGCGGCAATGAACAGGCTGCAAAGCTGAGCGGGATTCCCACGGATCGCCTAAAATGGCTGGCCTATGTGCTAGGCGCGGTTGCGGCATCAATGGTCGGAATTGTCTACTTCGCCGATACCGGTGCCGCCAAGCCCGATATTCAGGCGCGTGGCTATGAACTCAACGCCATCGCTGCGGCGGTCATCGGCGGCTGTTCACTGCAAGGTGGCGTGGGGACAATTCTGGGCACTGTTCTCGGTTGTTTGTTTCTGCGAACGGTGATCGATGCGGTAAACAAGATTGTCGGAACTGGTGCCGACGTTTATGAAGGTATGATCGTCGGTATCGTCGTCGTCATGGCCGTAACTTTTAGTCAGCGAGGTGTCAGTTCCCGAATTCGTCCGTTCTTCGGAACGACGATCGGATGGGCGGCAATTCCGGTGCTGAGCCTGTTGGCAGGCTTGTCGTTTATGCTGTTCTTCCGCGACCGACCGTGGTTTGGGGCGTGGCATGCCGTTGTCTTTGGAATCATTGTCGGGGGAATCCTGCTGGTTCGTGGAATCATCGAGATCCGTCAAAAACGAGCGGCGTGAAGTGAGCTAAAGGTCGGTCATGGAACCTGTCATCTCAATTCGGAACATCGGCAAACAGTTCAGCGCCGTGCGCGCGCTGGACAACGTCAGCTTCGACGTGATGCCGGGTGAACTCCACGCGGTAATGGGTGAGAACGGGGCTGGCAAAAGCACGCTGATGAAAATTCTGTCGGGCGTGATCAGCGATTTCGAAGGCGAATTCCGACTGCGGAACAAGCCCGTCGAATTCTCCAGCACGCGCGACGCGGAAAACGCCGGGGTCAGCATCATTCACCAGGAACTGAATCTGGTGGAACAGCTATCGGTCGCCGCCAACATTTTTCTGGGTCGCGAATCGCGATCCTGGTTGGGGATTCTGAATCAGCGCGAAATGGACGACCGCGCTGCCGCTCTGCTCGCCGAACTGGATACCAATCTATCTCCGCGTGCATCGGTAAGTACACTGCGCGTTGGCGATCAGCAGCTTGTGGAAATCGCCAAAGCGCTGTCGCTGCAGGCGGAAATACTGATTATGGATGAGCCGACGAGCGCGCTTACGGAATCCGAAGTCGAACGTCTGTATCGCGTCATCGACAAGCTTCGGACGAAGGGCGTGACGATTCTGTACATCTCACACAAGATGGAGGAAGTCTTCCGCCTGGCGGATCGAATCACAGTTCTCCGTGACGGCCAATTTGTGCAGACCGTGGATCGCCAGGACACCACGCCGCGCGCGATTGCCCATCTGATGGTCGGACGTGATATTGCCCCGAGAATCAAGCACACGACGGCCCGGGATTCCGCCGTCGTGCTGGAAACAAAAAATCTGTCGCTGCCCTGGCCCGGTCATTCTCGCGGCTGGCGATTACAAAATGTCAGCCTGAAACTGCATCGCGGTGAGATCCTGGGGATTGCGGGCCTGATGGGAGCCGGGCGCACGGAACTCCTCGAATGCCTGTTCGGAGCCAGCGAACTGCCGCCGCAGGGCGAAATTTTGATCGATGGCCAGCCGACTCGATTCAGCCACCCGTCTCAGGCGATGAAGGCGGGAATCGCGATGGTGACGGAAGATAGAAAGCGTCTCGGTCTGTTCGCTCACATGACCGTTCGCGAAAACATCACCGTCTGCGCGCTGGGAGATGTTTCCTCGGCCGGTGTGATTTCGAGAACTCGCGAAACAACTGCCGCGATCAGTCAGGTCAATTCACTGTCCATCAAAACGGACAGTCCGGAAGCGCCCATCACGACCTTGAGCGGCGGTAATCAGCAGAAGTGCATCATCGGCCGCTGCATGTTGACGAATCCAAAAGTCCTGTTGTTGGACGACCCGACGCGCGGCGTGGACATCGGTGCCAAGGCGGAACTCTATCTGCTCATGGAACAGCTGGCTTCCGACGGAATGGCGATCATTGTCACTTCCAGCGAGTTGCCGGAATTGCTCACGGTTAGCGACCGCATTCTGGTCCTGAGTGAAGGTGTGCTGACCGGCGAATTCAGCCGATCAGAAGCGACGGAACAGAAGATTATGGAAGCAGCCACCAAGGCACAAGTCTGACGCGAAGTTGCCGTACTGTACACCCGCCGCTCCGTCGGCGGGAGAGCACCATTCCCGTCGGCGGAGCGACGGGTGTACGGTACGTCGGCGGTACAGCACCGAAACGAAGTCTCTGATCCTGCGGATCATGCTGAATTTCCCGGAATGGCTATGGCAATCAGGCGAGATACTCGCCATTGTGGCACTTGAGAGACGCGGTTATAGTTTGGCTCTCGCCGAATCACGACTCCACCGTTGCCATTCACAACTCTGAATTTCCCGTTCTCCGAATTCTTTGTCTATGTCTTACAGCCAGCTCTTCGAACACGATCAGCAGTTCATGCGACTCGTCCGCCGGGAAACCGATGTTGACCTGGTAACGGCTGCTCTGGAAATTGCCCGTGATGGTCAGGGGGATCTGGCGTTTGAGCCGACGCGGATTCGTTTGCAAAAGTCTATCGCCCGACTCACTCATCCAGTCACGCAGGCTGGTTCAGACGTGGAAGAACTGAAGCTGCTGGTTCGGCACATGACCGAAGAACTCAATCTTCGCGGCGATGAAGACTGCTATTCAGAACCGGACGCCAGCTATTTGAACCGCGTGCTGGAAACCGGACGAGGCATCCCGATTTCACTGTCGCTGGTGTATCTCAATGTTGCCAACGAACTGGGGATTCCACTGGAACCCATTTCCGCGCCATCACATTTTCTGACACGGCTGCAAACCGATTCGGGCAACCTGTACGTTGATGCGTTCGACGGCGGTCGCATCATGGAAGAAGCAGAATGCATCGAATGGCTGCATGGGATCACGGAATTGCCTTTCGAGGAAATTCGACGGTCACTGAAACCCGTTGATGAACGCACCATTATGATTCGGATGCTGAACAACCTGAAGGCACTGTTCGGCAATCGCGAAATGTGGGTCTCTGCCTGGCGAGTTCAGTGTCGATTGTCCATGTTGATTCCCGGTTCCTATCGTGAACGCCGCGATCATGCGATCCTGACTCTTCGAGCGGGACGGTCCGGCGAAGCCATCGACCTGCTGGAACGATGCCTGACCGTGTGTCCGGTCGATGAACGGCCAGTTCTCAATCAGCACCTGACCCAGGCCAAACGCGAAGTGCCGATGTGCAATTGAGTTAGTGTCGCCCGCCGCTCCGAGTGCGATACGCATTGTCCCTTCTCCCCCTGGCAAGCGGCCTGTCGATTTAGTGAGCGGCAAGGCGCTAGCCCAATGGCACTTACTTTGTCTATGTTGCTCGTTTGTAGTACCGCCTTCAGGCGGAATTCGCACGCACCGCTGCGCCGATTTCCGCCTGAAGGCGGGACTACGAACACAAAGTAAGTGCCATTGGGCGCTAGCCGCCGGTGATTGGTTGAAAATCACTGGCAAAAACCGGCGGCTAGCGCCTTGCCGCTCACGATTCTGGATTAAATCGACAGCCTGCAAGCGGGAGAAGGTGGCCGACAGGCCGGATGAGGGGGCTGACCTGGGGTCAATATGATGAACCAGAAAACAGCTGATTCTTCCCCCTCACCCTAGCCCTCTCCCCCGTGGAAAACGTGTACAGTTAGAAAATCAATTGCGGGGGAGAGGGGACAATCGCATGAAAATCCACAGCTTCATTTCTGACCGCGTGAAGTACAACTCGCCATCAGCAAAGTAAATCCTTTATGAATCGCTCACCTGTCACGTTGCTCTTTTCGTTCGTGATTTTCTTTTCCCTTCCGGACGCATCGGGGACTCGTGCCCTGCAGGCTCAGGAATTGCGGGTTGAACTGTCGCCGAAGATGCTGGCCAATGAAGCGAAGCTCGGAGACGCCACAAGTCTGGTGGATGAGCAACGCGCAATCATTGGTCCTCCGACGGGATCGCCCAAAACAGGCTGGGAAATTCCTTCGCAGGAATGGAAAGGCTTTCCGTACAGCGTGACGCTGGACCTGGGGGAAGAAAAAACACTCTCCAGTCTGTGGCTGTTTGATACAAACGGAGAAGGCAAGGTTGGCATTAGCACCGGAACACCAGACAAATGGCGTGAAGTCGCTGAATATGACTGCCGCGCCTATTTGAAATGGGCCGAGGTGCGACTTGATGTTCAGACGAGATATCTGCGTCTGACGCGAATGACTCCCGGTGCGAACTTTACAGAAATTGCAGTCTACGAACATTCCAAAGAAGCATGGCAGGAGTTGCAGAAGCAACAGGCCGAGACCGCTCGTGCTGCGGCACTGCGTGAGGAAGCCATGCGAGAGGCACGGGAAGAGGCGCTGCGTCGGCCGATCGTGGAACTGGAACCGTATGGTCGCTTGTCGTTGGTGGATGAGATCAATTGTGCCTCGGTGACGCCAACTCATGAGTTTACGGAAACACCAGCCGGGGTCAGTCGAATCGAACGGATTCTGGACCGCGAAGCACGTGTCCTGGTCCCGAATCCTCAGGAAGCGGGCGGGATGACATGGCGAATCGGAAAACATAAGTTGCTGCGTCCCGGTGCCGCGTATGTTTTAGTGATCGACTATCCCGAGGATGTGGCTCGCAGCACGATCGTGATCAATACAGGCAACGAAACAGCTCGGGGCTTTCATACGGGGGCAACGGTGGGCGACGCCTTTCACGCAAAGTACGTCAACAGCCTGCCGGAATCGATCAATACGCCACTCACTGGCCAGTGGGAAACCTGGTCGCTGCTTTTCCGGCTGCACGATCGTTTTCCGGAACACGGACTTCGTCGTGGACCGGAGCCACGAACGCTGACGCCTGACGATGGATTTGATGTCACCATCGCTCAGTTCTCAGCGAAGAATATCCCGCTATCGGCCGGCGCTGCTGTGTCGCGCATTCGATTGTTCGAAGTGATCGACGAAGAGTCGCTGGTGCAGCAAGTCACGATGCCGCCCGAACATTTGCCGCATCGCCGTCTCTTTTGGCGCGAAGAAATGGCAGACGGTGTCATCGACCGCAAGAACGAACAGCCGGGCATCACGAATCCGATCGAGTGGTATCGTCACAAGGCGGAGCTGATGCGTTTTCTGGCGATGACTACATACAGCAAGGATCTGCTGGAGTTCGGTGCCTGTCAGCACTGGGATCCGACCGAACACGGCGGCAACGACTGGGTATTCTTTGATGCTGCGACAAAGGGTCTGTGGGGAGACATTGTCACTTTGATGGGCCAGCATGGCTTCGAGCTTCTGCCTTACTACGAATACTCCGGCAGCAAAGGCTATCACGGCCTCGGAAATGAACGCCGCGCCAAGCCGCTCACACGTGATGATGCCTACACGCATATTGCATGGATCGAAAGTGCGAACGCGGACATCACCGATCCAGACAGCATCCTTGACTTTCAAAAGATGCTGGACCTCACCGTCGTGAAAATGCAGAGTCGCGGGAAGTTTGCGGGCATCTGGATACGCCCGCGAAATCAAATGCCAATCAGTTTCTCCGATGCCGCACTGAGCAGATTTGCCTCCGAAGCCAACAAAAATCGAGGAATCACCAGGGCCGAACTTCAGAGTGATGCGACTCTTTATCAGCGGTACATCAAATGGTGGGACAGCAAGCGACAACGTTTCCTTGTTGCGATGCGGGACTACCTGCGTCAGTCGGGAAATGTCGATCCGACCGTGCTGTTCACCGGTTGTTCGGCGGAACCCGGCGTCGGTTTTGCGGACTGGCAGCCGTACATCGTCACTGATCAAACACAACTCTGGACGGAGATCGTGCAAAAGCCTGAACATCAGGTCAAAGATCGGCCTCTGATCAAGCCAATTTCCGTGGGCGACGTCATTGCCAGAAGCCTTTATCGCGATGCTCTGAAGTCACCCGGATTGAATTGGGGAGGTTGGGAAATTCAGCACGCGCAGCCCGCTGATGATCCTCAGAATTATCACGATCTTGAAGGCGTCATGCTGACACATGCCTTCAATCGCAACTACACCGTGCAGGATCCCCGGTCGCTCGACGACTACAGCACACGCTCCGGCCTCGCAATAATTCGCCACTATGCGCTCAACGAACACATGCTGTTTGATGCAGCGGAAAAAGAAAAACTTGGCTATTCAATTTGTGATGTCGAACATGCGGGACCGTATTGCATGATGGCGGAAGCGCTCGCGATGGCAAACGGAAACCCAACCATGATTGGCTATCTCACCGGCACCAATTTTGGACGAGGCTTTCCCAAATATGTCCGCGAGTTCAACGCCAACTTCCTCGCGCTGCCAGCGCTCCCATCTCAGATCGTGCCAGATGCCGCCAGTGATCATGCCGTCGTCGTCCGCAGAATCGACACTGAAAAAGACGGCAGCTGGCTGGCTGTTATGAATACGTCCATGGAGTCAACATCATCGCAAATCAAATGCGACGGAACCGAGGTCAAACACGCAGTCAATGGGAAGCCACAGCCAATGACAAACGGCCAATTTGAATTAACACTTTATCCATTTCAGCTGAAGTCATTTCACATCGACCGCTGACGTCCCTTCTCCCCTGAATCGGGGGAGAAGGGAGCCGACAGGCCGGATGAGGGGGCTTGCAGCGGCATCGACATCGTATTATCTGTTGCTCTCAGATCCGCAATACAGTCTCGGACGAGGTGAAAGATCGAAGTCACTGCTGGACAAGCTTCATTTTGCAAAATATGTACGAGACCCGGGATTCCGCTCCGTATCGATTCGACGAGGCGTGGGATTCGCATCAAAACACACGACTCTCAAAGCAAAATCACTCCCACAGATTATCACCCCTTCGCCAGCTGCCGCAGCACCGTGTGCAAGATCCCTCCGTTGCGGTAGTAGACTACTTCGACCGGCGTGTCGATGCGGCAGGTGGTCACAAAGTGGACCTGGTCGCCGTTGGGTTTGGTGGCGGTGACTTCGACAGCTTGCCGTGGGGCGAGTTTGTCGTCGAGGCGGATGTCGAAGGTTTCGGTGCCGTCGAGTTCCAGGGATTCGCGGCTTTCGCCTTCGCGGAATTGCAGCGGTAAGACGCCCATGCCGACAAGGTTCGATCGGTGGATGCGTTCAAAGCTGGTGGCGATGACGGCGCGGATGCCGAGCAGATACGTTCCCTTGGCGGCCCAGTCGCGGGACGAACCGGTGCCGTATTCCGCTCCGGCGAGAACCACCAGCGGTGTGCCCTCTGTCTTGTACATCATCGCGGCATCAAAGATGGATGTTTGCACGCCGCTCGGGAAGTGAATCGCCACGCTGCCTTCGGTGCCGGGGGCGATCAGGTTCTTGAGACGGATGTTGGCGAACGTGCCACGTGTCATCACGCGGTCGTTGCCTCGACGAGCTCCGTAGCTGTTGAAGTCGTTCGGCGTGACGCCGTTCTCCTGCAGATACTTGCCAGCCGGGCTGCTGGCTTTGATCGCTCCGGCGGGGCTGATATGGTCGGTGGTAGTGGAATCGCCCACGGACACCAGACAGCGGGCTCCGGCAATGCCTTCGATCGGCGATGGTTCAAGCGGCATATCGACGAAGAACGGCGGCTCCTGAACGTAGGTGCTATTTTCGTCCCATTCATACAGGTCACTGTCGCTGCTTTCGATCTTCTGCCATTCTTCCGGACCAAGCGTGGCGTGGCCGTATTGTTCGACGAACATTTCGGGCGACATCGACGCGGCAATCGTGTCGGCGATTTCCTTTTGTGACGGCCACAGATCTTTCAGGAAGACATCCTTGCCCTTTTGATCCTGTCCCAGCGGCTGAGTCACCAGGTCGATATCGACGGTGCCTGCGATCGCGTACGCGACCACCAGCGGAGGACTCGCCAGGTAATTAGCTTTTACCAACGGGTTGACGCGACCTTCGAAATTGCGATTGCCCGACAGCACTGCGGCAGCGACCAGATCACCGGATGTGACGGCGTTGGCGACCGGTTCCGGCAGAGGACCGCTGTTGCCGATGCAAGTCGTGCAGCCGTAACCGACCGTCTGGAATCCCAGGGCATCCAGCGATTTGTCGAGCCCCGATTTCTCGAGGTACTCAGTGACGACGCGACTTCCAGGCGCCAGGCTGGTCTTGACCCACGGCTTCTGATGCAGTCCTTTCGCGACCGCGTTACGAGCCACCAGGCCAGCGGCCACCATGACGCTTGGGTTGCTGGTATTGGTGCAACTGGTGATCGCGGCGATGACGACAGCACCGTCGGTGATCGTCGAAGAATTACCGTTGTCTTCGACCTTCACGGGTGCCGACGCGGCGGCCTTACCGAACGTGCCGCTGAGCGACTTCTTCCATTCGGGCAGCATGTCCTTCAGCAGCACTCGGTCCTGAGGTCGCTTCGGTCCGGCCATGGATGGCACGACGTCAGCCAAATCCAATTGCAGCGAACTGCTGAAACGTGGCTCCGGTGAACTGGCCGTGCGAAACAGACCCTGTTCCTTGTAATAGCGTTCGACCAGATCGATGAGCGGCTTCGGTCGCCCGGTGCGTTCCATGTACCGCAGTGTTTCGGCATCGACAGGGAAGAAGCCCATCGTTGCTCCGTATTCTGGTGCCATGTTGGCCAGTGTCGCCCGGTCGGCAAGGCTGAGTGCATCGATGCCGGGGCCGTAGAATTCCACAAACTTGCCAACGACCTTGTGGGCTCGCAGCATCTGAGTCACCGTCAGGACAAGGTCGGTCGCGGTCGAACCTTCCGGCAGTTGGCCGGACAGTTTGAAACCGACGACTTCCGGTGTGAGCATGTAGATTGGCTGCCCGAGCATCACGGCTTCGGCTTCAATCCCACCCACGCCCCAGCCGACGACGCCCAGTCCGTTGATCATGGTTGTGTGACTGTCCGTGCCGACAAGACTGTCCGGATATGCGACGCCGTTGGTCGTCATCACGACGGTGGCGAGGTACTCAAGATTCACCTGATGCACGATGCCGGTTGCTGGCGGCACAACGCGGAAATTATTGAGCGCCTTCTGTCCCCAGCGGAGGAACTGATACCGTTCCATATTGCGTTCGAATTCGATTTCGACGTTGTGCTTCAGTGCAAATCGAGTCGCGAATTCATCGACCTGCACGCTGTGGTCGACAACAAGATCACACGGCACCAGCGGATTGATCTTCGTCGGATCGCCGCCCATTCGAACCATCGCGCTGCGAAGAGCGGCGAGATCGACGACTGCAGGAACTCCCGTGAAGTCCTGAAGGACGACGCGGCCAGGCTTGAACGGCACTTCGACTTCCGCAGGCTTCGCGGCGTTCCAGTTGGCAAGGTTGGTCACATCATCAGCGGTGACGACGAAGTTGTCGATGTTTCTCAGGCAGGCTTCCAGGAGCACTCGAATGGAATACGGCAGCGTCTCGATATCGCCAATGCCGTCCTTCGTGAGTTTTGGCAGGCTGTAATATTTCAGCTTGCCGCCAGCGGTCGAAAGAGTGGCTTCAGCACCGAAGGGATTGGTATTGCTCATGAGTAGATTCAGACGTTTCAGGGTTGAAAGTAGACGAAACCGGCACGGACGTTTGTCATAGCCAGCGAATTCTGGCCGGATCATAGCGATTTGACAACGGCGGCGGATTCCTTAGAAGTTGTGGCTTCCCGCAAATGCGAAGAAATCACTGCGGAACGTGAGGAGCACAATGTACTCATCACCAATGTTCGACGGGCCCGTTCGGCGTCTTGACGAGCGCTGTCGGCACTGAACACATTCGCTCGCCGTGGCGCCGCCGGATCTGTTCCACAATGTCATCGAACTCAGCGTACGATTCAAAGCGCCGCAGCCGGTCTTCGAGGTCTTCGGGAATTCCCAGCCGCGAACCATACCAGGCGGCAAATTTTCGAAACAGGAGACAGGCATGTTCGTCATGCTGCCGCGTCATGAGTGAAAAATGATTCGCGAGGAATCCAATCTGTTCGTCTACGGTTGGTTCGAATTCGGCCGTATCGCCAGCGGCCAGTCGTTGAATCCTGCGAAAGATCCACGGATCCAGCATCGCCCCGCGTCCGATGGCCACGGCCGCGCAGCCGGTATCGCGCATCATCGAAAAAGCATCCTCTGGAGTTCTGACATCTCCATTGGCAATGATCGGCATAGATCGGACGGCATCGACGGTCTGACGAATTGCGTCACGGTCCACGCCGCCATGAAATCCCTGCGACCGCGTTCGACCATGCACGGTAACGGCTGCGACTCCGATGTCTTCGAAGGCGGCGGCGAGTTCCGGAGCGGTAATCGTCTGTGCATCCCAGCCCAGACGCATCTTGACGGTCACCGGCAGTCGGACGGCATCCATCACGCGGCTGACCATCCCCACAGCGCCATCGACGTTGCACATTAGTCGAGCCCCCCCACCCGAACTGTTGACCTTCGCCATGGGACAACCCATATTGATGTCAATGCCTTCATAGCCGTGATCCTGCAGCCAGACCGCCGCCTTCACCAGATGTTCGGTCTCACCGCTGAAAATCTGAACTGACAGCGGACGGTCGTCAGGGCTCGTCTCAACCAGATCCAGCGATTTTTTCCGCTCCGACCACAGCATCGATGCGAGTACCAGATCGGTCGTCGCCAGTCCCAGTCCGCCGATTCCGCGCAGGACGAGACGAAACGCCAAGTGCGTGTAACCGGCCAGTGGTGCGAGGAAGAACCGCGACGGCAGGATTCGCCCGCCGATGCCGATTGGTTCGGCTGCTCGAGCCGGAATTCTGGTTGCCGGTTGAGTCACGGTGGAATTGGAAACACGGATCATCAGTCCGCATCCTTCGGGCTGTCGCTTGGCAGGTGCCATCCCAGGGACTCCATCGCTGCCATGACTTCCATCAGCGGCAGTCCAATCACGTTGGACAAACTTCCCGAAAGCTGCGACACAAAAGCCGCCGCGTGTCCCTGAATGGCATAGCCTCCCGCTTTGCCCAGAGATTCACTGACCGAAAGATACCATTCGATGGTGGCGTCTGAAATCTCACAAAATGTGACCTTCGATTTTACGACAAACTCGCGGGTCTCTGTGTGCCTTGCCACGATCACGCCGGTCCAGACTTCGTGAGTCCTGCCTGCCAGCCAGAAGCGAAACCAGTTCCGCACCTGCGACTTCCATTGATCCTGCTCCGGCTGTCCCAGAACTTGCTTAATGCCAGCGTCATTTGACGCAATCACGATCGTGTCGGCGACGACGATAATTGCGGAGCGTTCCATCGAATTTGCGATAGTTGAGCCGGAGTCTGCCACCTGCTGACACACAGTCACATATTTCTGTCGGACGATTTCTCGCAGTCGTTGCTCGATCGATGTGTCATCATGCACGTCGCCGAAACCTGCTTCCTCAGACGACAGCGGCGGCATCACACGAAGCGTGGCTGACCCCACAATCGGCTCCAGCAATTCCCGCCGTCGCGGCGAACGCGATCCAAGGATGATCAAATCGGATTCAGGCATCTGAATGTGAACTATCTATCGAGACTACGAGGCAAATTTTTTGGGGGCATTGCCACACTTTTAGGCGATCGGCGGAAAAAGAACTACCACTGCCTGAACCGCACGCTAGCGCGTTCCGGCTGATTTTATCAGCCGCTGGGCACTGGCCCACGGTTTTCAGTGGTACGCAATCATCTGCCGCTCGCCTTAATACGCGGGCCGTTCCAGAAGTTTTTCCACCACCTTCCGGCGGCTGCCGGTGGCCTGGTAGATCTGGACCTGGTTACGAGCACCGCTGGCGGCGGGAAGTTTTTTGACAGACTGAAGCTCGGCGAGACAGTTCAGTTCAATGGCAGCCGGGGTAAGTTTGGTGACGAGCTCTTCAACAATCTCCGGCACCCAGCGCTGGTGAAAATCGCGGTAATCCACCAAAGCCGCATCGGCACCGTACCGCGTCGCACGCCATTTATTCTGTTCAACCATCATTGGATGATACTCGGTCAGAAACGTGCCCTCGTCAATCTCGTTGGAAATCGTATGCACCAGGCACTGCACCAGTGCCGTCAGCGCCAGAACGTGATCCAGACACGGTGGCACGTCGCACACTCGCAGTTCCACCGTGCCGAAATAATGATGCGGACGAATGTCCCACCAGATTTCCCGGATCGTGTTAATGAAGCCCGTCTCACGCAGATGTTTGACTAGCCACACGTATTCACTCCAGTTGCGCATCTGATACGGCAATCCGGCCGTGGGCAGACCTTCCATGATTTTTGAGCGATTCGACTGAAGTCCGGTGCTCCGCCCTTCCCAGAACGGTGAGTTTGCCGTCAGGGCGAGCAGCAGAGGAATGTAGTGCAGCATTCGATCGCAAACCATGATGGCCTTGTCACCGGAATCGACGCCAATATGCACGTGCAGGCCAAACGTCACCAGCTGTCGGACGACGTCCTCCATGAGCGTCACCAGCCGGGCGTAACGTTCGTGATGAGTGATCTTCTGATGTCGCCACGACGAAAACGGATGAGTGCCCGACCACAACAGTCGGATACCCATTGGATGGATGATGGATTCCAACTGCCTCAATTTGTCTCGCAGGTCTTCACCGGCTTCCCGCACGTTGCGACAGATGCGGGTGTTGATCTCGATGTAACACTGCATCAACTCCGGCTTCACGGAATCCTTGAGATGCTCGGGCAACGCGGCCAGGACGTTATCAATGACACTTGCCAGCGCAAGCTCTTTGGAATCGATCAACTGAAGCTCGATCTCGACGCCGATGGTGGGACTTGTATTGGGGGTGAACCGCATCACCGACATGCTGCAGACTCCGGTCCAATCATTGCCAGCATCATCGCTGTCCGTGCCATGATCCTTGCCCCCAGCGGAATTGCGGCCTCTTCGATATCAAAGATGGGCGAATGCAGCAACGGCCAGTCACCAGCCGGTCCGGCGCAGCCCAGCCGAAACTGAGCCCCGCGAACATGTTCGATGTAGACCGCGAAATCTTCACCGCCCATGCTCGGGCGATCGATGATCACGATGTTTTCGCCGCCAAGCACCTGGATCGAAGCCGCTTCAATCGCTGACGTCACGGTGACATCGTTGGTCACTGAGCCGAGTGGATTGCGATAAACGACATCGATTGTATTGTCGGTCGCGGCCGCAATCCCCGTACAGATCTGGCGGATACTGTTCAAAACCCTGTCTCGAGTGTGGAGATCGATAGATCGGAGCGTGCCAGTGATCTCAACTTGATCCGGAATCACATTCGACGCTGTCCCGCCATGAATTGAGCCCACGGTAAAAACCAGCGGCGTCAGCGAGTCCACTCGCCGCGGCACGGCTTGATACAGCGCCGACACCAGCATCGCCGCCGTCCCAATGGGATCGCTGGTATGCTGCGGTCGCGCGGCGTGCCCACCTCGACCGCTTACTTTGATCAGAACTTCATCCACCTGGGCCGTGAGCACGCCGTAGCGAATGCCAACCTTGCCAACCGGAATCGTCGGATCTACATGCAGTCCCAGAATCGCCGTGACACCCCGCAGCGCGCCGTCTTCGACCATCCATAATGCGCCCTGTGCTGTTTCTTCAGCGGGCTGGAAGATAAATCGCAGATGGGCGGAAGGCAGCTCAGATTCCGGCAGTCGCTGCTCAAGCGATGCCAACAATTCCGCCGTCGCCAGGACGACGGTCGTGTGTACGTCATGACCGCAGGTGTGGGCGACTCCGGACCAGCGTGACGCATAATCGACCGACTTTCGATCCTGCATCCGCAAGCCGTCTATGTCAGCCCGCACGGCCACGATCGGTGAATCTGCCGCAGGAGTTCCGATCTTCAGATCCGCAATCACCCCCACGCCGCGTTTTGGAATCTGCGGCGATATGCCAATGGCCGAAAGACGATCGGCGATAAACTGCGTCGTCTGAGTTTCCTCGCCACTGGGTTCCGGATGCGTGTGCAGAAATCGGCGCTCCGCGATCCATGCGTCGCCACGTTCGTCAGCGATCCGGTCGAGGAGCAATTCGAAGGGCATTATCCGCTCGATGTCCGCCGGTGAAACTCGCCAGCCCGTTCCTGTACTTCCTGGATTCATAGATTTGATATCGTTTGGTTTGCCCATCCATGTTTTCATACTATTACGCTCCCGCATGATGACCGCGCCCCGTTCCACGTCAAGCGGCTGCGATGGAATTCATCTTCCTTAGACGGGGGCCTGCGTTTCTTTATTCCTGCGTATCGCCTCCACGGGGCTTGTCCCCGGACTTATACTTCACGCGGTCTGAATTGACGTCCTTGTTCCGAGGCTCCAGCCTCGGAACACGCTGCTCCGGAGGCTCCAGCCTCCCGGGATTCTCGCAGGAGGCAGGAGCCTCCAGTGCGTTGCGTTCCAGGGCTGGAGCCCTGGAACGAGGATCGACAGCCTCGTTCCTGACCGCGTGAAGCATAATTGTCGTTTCGAATACCGCCAAAAGACAAACAGCCCGGCGTTTGCTTGCGCGAACGCGGGCTGTTTGTCCCGAAACAGGAGACTGTTTGTTGATCCCGGCAGCGGAGCGACGAGTGTTGAATCTTACCGTCGCTCCGTTGGCGGGAGCTAAATCGCAGAGATCAGGAGCGGAGTCTCAAGTCTTCGGAGCGGAAAAACAACGGGGCTCGGTCAAATGACCAAAGCCCCCGTGTGTTTGATTCTGTGCAACTCGATTAGTAGCCGTAAACGTAACCACTCTTTTCGCCCTGAGCGGGCGTGTTGCAGGTGATGTCGCAGCTGTTGTCGCATTCGTCCACGAAGTCGAGGTTCGTGCTGCCGACCACGGTGCCCTTTTTGCCGCTCGCCAGAGTGTAGTAATATGTCTGGTTGATGGCTCCGATGGCTGAGCCAAGGTCTTCCAGTTCTTCGTTGACGCCGTAGGACAGTTCGGTCAGTCC
>Ga0154020_10000329_pt1 | contig 57247 bp, 45 predicted proteins | sample Klosneuvirus_201_FD_109709 | JGI IMG/M metagenome (GOLD analysis project Ga0154020, IMG submission 109709) | Active sludge microbial communities from wastewater, Klosterneuburg, Austria - Klosneuvirus_20160825_MG | ecosystem: Engineered > WWTP > Aerobic digester > Activated sludge | place... | reverse complement strand
TTTAATGTTGAAAATAAGAAGGACACAAGTGGCGACTTCAAGCGAGGTTTTTAAAAAAATGACCAAGATTGAAATCTCGGATCATTTTTTGTCGTTCTGGGTTGATACCTATTTATTGGAGAGTGATTTTTCTTTTGTTATCAATCTTAGGAGCACAGAAATACTTGAACCAAAAATGAGGCTTCTGTGGCGACCCGGAGCCGACACGATGTCGGCGGAGGGGTGATGAGTTTAAGTCTTCCGGTACAGGATGTACCAGTTATCTGATCACGCGTCGAATTCTATCTGGTGAATGCTTTCTCAAACCATTCAAGGAGAATAAACTCAAGGAGGGTAAATTCAACGAGGATAAAGTTAAGGAAGATAAAATTAAGAAGCACAAAATCAAGATGGATAAAACGAAAAATTTTGTTAGACGTTATTATCCGAATACTTCAAGATGAACTATCAATAAATTACACTTTTATGAGGGAGAACTCATCAAATTTCCGTGTTTATATTTTTTTATTGAACCGAACAAATTTCAAATCAGTCAGTAATTTACATAATTTAATGAACTTACATTCTTTAATTTATTGAACTTTTAATAAACTATTTTTCGCACTGAGATGATTTTACACCTGTTACAATATACGAATCTGAATCATCGATCCAAGACTCTATTTTTTTAACTTTTACAGTTGCAAAACATTTATTTAATCCATACTTATAAACAACGTCATACGATGCCTCATAAGTGAGTTCATCCGGGCACATCGGTGTGGGTTTACTTTCGAAATATGAAAAGCCATAGGCTTGCACAGCCATAACATCCTTTTCCCCTAAATTTGCCAGCGCAACACGTTGTAATTCCTCTATTTTTTTTGGTTCATCAATAACATAAGAACACGCCATGGATACATTTGATTGCACTACAATAATTGAGACCAATAAAGTAAAAAATAAAAATTTCATAAATATACCTTTCCAATAAATTGTTTAAATTAATAACACCATAATCTAAGTTAGATTTAGTAGAATTTCGTATTTTATCAAATATTTTTTTATTTCACTCTTATTTTATTTAAAAAATACCGCATTAGCTTATCGATATGTGAAATAACAGCTCAATTTTAACTTGAAACTTAATTTTTATATAAAGATTATACTTCTTAATAGAATTGGTTTGAAACAGTACTCAACTTAAATGAAAAAAAAACTTTTCTCATTCAAAAATTGGTATATTAGAAGTAGAGTAAAAAAAACACACATGTGATAACTGCGATTGTAGAATGTCTCGTAAGACTGGTTATTTCAAATCGCTCATTCAAATTTGTATAAAATTTACTCTGCATCTTCTAAATAAGTATAACCTGAAAGGCCTTCCTCGTAGTGCTTAATAAGGAGTTTTGCTTCTTGTTTGGTTAATGATCCTTTTAAAATACTCTGCTCCGTAGCCTGCCGAACTTGCTCGATCAAATTACTACGAGAATATTGAACATAACTTAAGACTTCAGTTACTGTGTCTCCAGGAACATACTGATCAATCGTATATCCACCTTCTGTAAGAGAAACGTGTACGGCATCAGTATCTCCAAATAAATTGTGAAGATCTCCTAGAATTTCTTGATATGCTCCAGTCATAAATACACCAACAAAGTAATTTGGTTTACCATTTAAGGCATGCATATTGAGAGTTTTACGGTAACCACCAGACTCAGCATCAATAAATTTTTCAATCTTTCCATCAGAGTCACAAGTAAGATCAGCTAGAGTCGCTAAACGTTCAGGTTTTTCATTTAAATAATGCAGAGGAATCACTGGAAACAACTGACCAACCGCCCACGAATCGGGTACGGATTGAAAAACAGAAAAATTACAAAAATAGGTATCACAGATTTCTTGCTCCAGATCTCTATAAATATCTTCAAATTCACTGGGATTCGTTTTTGCAATTGCAATCATTTTTGTGGCAATGGCCCAAGACATTGCCTCTGCCTCAGCTCGATGTTTTAAACTTAGAACTCCATAAACAAAAAGTTGTAAGGCTTCTTGTTTTATCTGCACTAAATCGTTAAAACATTCATTTAAATTATTACTATTTACCTTTTCATAAATATATTGCAAATCCTGCAATAATTGAGGGTCATCCTTTTTAATCGGACGAGGTAATTCATAACGATGAAGATCATTCACACCCGTTACATTAAATACAAGCACTGAATGATGAGCAACCAAAAATCTTCCCGATTCAGTCACAATTGTTGGATGAGGTATTTTATTTTCATCGCACATGGCCTGCATAACTGAAACGATATCGTTGGCGTATTCCTGTTCACTGTAATTCATTGAACTATCGCTACTACCTGTTCCATCATAATCAACACCTAACCCACCACCAACATCGATGTATTTTAACCCTGTTGCTCCAGTGCGATAAAGTTCTGTGAAAAAGCGCCCCCCCTCTTTAAGTGAGGATTTTATCGCTTGAATTGACGGGATCTGTGATCCTATATGAAAATGCATGAGTTCTAAACAATCAAGCATTCCCTCTTTTTGAAGTAATTCGACGCCTTCTACAATCTCAATTGAAGTCAAACCAAACTTTGAACGAGCACCTGAAGAGTCAACCCACTTACCAGCACCCTGCGTATTTAATTTTGAACGAAACCCAATCTTAGGTCGAGTTTGGAGCTTTTTAGCAGCTGCAATTATCATTTGTAATTCATCAAAACGATCAACAACTATAATTGTATTGCGACCCAACTTTTGAGATAAAATTGCTGTTTCAATATACTCTGCATCTTTAAATCCATTACAAATGATGAGGGAGTCTTCTGTCGTTGCCATAGCCAACACAATTAATAGTTCTGGTTTGCTTCCGCATTCTAGACCTAAACCATAGTTACGACCATAACGAATCAACTCTTCTACTAACTGATGTTGCTGATTTACTTTAATGGGGTAAACACCCCTATATTTTCCTTTATATCCATGTTCTTGAAAAGCGGTTAAAAAACATTGATTAATGAGTTCGATACGAGCCCGAATGATATCAGGAAATCGAATCATTATAGGGACTCGAATGCCTCGATCGCGTAAGTCTTCTGTCAATTCATAGAGATCAATGTGACGTTGAGCATCTTGAAATGGATAAATAGCAACATTGCCTTTTTCGTTAATACGGAAATACCCCTGACCCCATTGGTTAATCCCATATAATTCAGCACTGTTTGCAATAGTCCATTCATTTCCCATTTTGGCTCACCTCCAGATCGATTCGAATTAGAACACACTTGAGTGCACTAATTTAAAATTCTTGTAAAGATAAAAGATGAGTTTAATAAATAATTTAGATCTTGCGCAAATCAGTCTTTTATTGAGAAAGTTACTTTTTTACGATCTTAATCCCAGACTAAATACCCCTAGACGTTTTTGTGCTCTCTTTTTTGTTACAATTCTGAGAGAATAAAACATGCTACATTCTGCAGAAGTTAAAAGTCAGAGACGCATTCTGGTGGTTGATGATGATACTGAACTGGTTGATCTCATTCAAATTGAGCTTGATACATATGGATATCAAGTTCGTTCAGCTTATTCCGCTCCAGATGCTTTTGAAATCATGGACTCCTGGCTTCCTCACTTAATTATTCTTGATGTTAACATGCCAAATCTAAATGGAATTGAAGCCTTAAAGAGATTTCGCGCTCATCGTGAGTATTTTTCGATCATATTAATATCAGGGAATAATAACGCGGATGAAATCATCGCTGGACTTGATGCTGGAGCGGATGATTATATCTCAAAGCCCTTTGAACCTAAGGAGTTATTAGCCAGGATTAGAGCTCAATTTCGAATCAAAGATCTGAATGATCGTCTATTAAGAGCCAATGCTAGACTCAAAGAACTTGTCGATACCGATGATTTGACCGGTTTACTCAATATGCGCTCTCTTTATTCTCGCCTCGAATATGAACTTGCAAGAGGTAAGCGATACAATCGTACCGTATGTGTCGTTATGATGGATATGGATGAATTTAAAAGTGTCAACGATGGCCATGACCATCTCTTTGGAAGCTTTGTTCTCACAGAAGTTGGCAAACTTATAAAAGCTTCAATCAGGGGTCTTGATATTGCTGCTCGATATGGAGGAGATGAGTTCCTCATTGTTCTTACTGAAATAGACAAAGACGTAGCCCTCACTTTTTGCGAACGTCTTCGTCAAAAAATTGAAACCTATAGCTTCCAAAATGGACATGATGAAATTCATCTAACAACGAGTATTGGATTCTCCATCACTAATCCTAATTCGCCAGATGTTGATGCTAAACAATTAGTCAGAGTTGCTGATTGGGCCCTTTACGAAGCCAAAAGATCAGGAAGAAATAAAGTTTGTTATTATGATTTAGCCGAACACCCGGAATTCATGCAACAGCCGGTCAAAAAAGCACAATAAGGTTTTCTCAGTAGGAGAGTGCTGCTAAAAAGCTTCATGCAAAAAAAGTTATCTTCTAATATACAAGAAGTTGAAAGACAAATTAAGTGGGCCTCATGGGCCTCTGTTTTAGTCAGTATCTTCGTCTTGTCCTTTAAAACATTGGCCTACCTCCAAACACACTCTCAAGCTATATTTTCCGATGCACTTGAAAGTATTGTCAATGTTGTTGCAAGTATCGTGGCTCTTTGGAGTATTCACGAAAGCTCTATCCCTGCCGACGATCAACATCCCTACGGTCATGGTAAACTTGAGTATTTTTCTGCTGCGTTTGAGGGTGGACTTATTTGCTTTGCGGCTATAATGATTATGGGTAAATCGCTTTATGCTATCATCTTAAAGCAACCCATAGAAAACTTTGAATCAGGATTTATATTATCTATTATTGCCAGCCTATTTAATTTAGCATTGGGGATTTACCTCAAATTTATTGGTAAAAAGTTTCATTCTACGGCATTAAGTTCAAGTGGAACCCATGTGCTTTCTGATCTTTGGACAACCGCTGGTTCTCTTATAGGTCTTGGTCTCGTTTGGCTTACTGGTGCATTATGGTTAGATGGCGCTGCCGCCTTACTGATGGCTTTTTATCTCCTTTATGCTGGATATAAGGTGGTTCGCTTTGCCTTTGGTGGCCTACTCGATGAACATGATGAAAACTCACTTAAACTTTTAGCTGAATCCATCGAGGCCAATCGAATACCTGGAATTATTGATATCCATCAAACCCGCATGATCCGAGCAGGACGGTTCCATCACATCGATGCCCACCTTGTAATACCCGAATTTTGGAATGTCAGTGATGCTCACCAAAAAACGAATGAATTTGAAGATGATGTTGTAACTAGCTACCCACTAGAAGGAGAAATCGCGTTTCATCTTGATCCCTGCCTTAAATCTTATTGTACTCAATGCGATCTAGAGTCTTGTCCTATACGTATACATAAATTTATTAAAAGAGAACCAATCACCTCCAAAAGTTTGGTTAAAAAACCCATTATTCCCAATGAACCTCTCACCAGTAAAATCAATGCCCATGACTGAAAAACGACCTCGAATTAGTTTAACTAGAACGATACCAAAACCGACTTATTATATCACAGCAATTGATAATGAGTTTAAAGATTTTGCCTTCAATGAAGAAAAATCAACTTTATTTAAAGGACTCTGGCGCAACGATATATTTAAAGTTGATCCATCAACTCCAATTGATTTGGAGTTTGGAACCGGAAATGGACAGCATTTTTCTCACCATGCGATTTCCAATCCCAATCGTTGCCTCGTGGGTTTTGAGTTAAAATATAAACCTCTAATCCAAAGTATTCGTAGAACTTTAAATGGTGGTGCTAACAACGCTAGAATATTGCGGTATCATGCTCACAATGCTGATCTAGTCTTTGCTCCTAATGAAATAAATAATGTTTATATTCACTTTCCAGATCCATGGGAAAGACCAAAGAAGTTTAAAAACCGAATTGTTTGTGAAACTTTTTTAAAAAGAATCCATGCTCTTCAACAACCCAATTCATTTATCGAATTTAAAACTGATTCTCGAGATTATTTTCTCTGGGCACTACAAGAAATTGCCAAAACTCCTTATACAATTGAATTTCATACTTTGGATCTTCATCAATCCCCATTTAAAGAAGGTAACTTTATAACGACATTTGAAAAAATTTTTCTTAAAGATGGAATCCCCATCAATGCTTGTCGTTTAGTTAAACCCTAAAGAGAATTTATAAAGTTAAATCCATTGTAACTAGTCAGCCGGAATGATTTTTTAATCCTTGGACTTCGAGTTCGGAGCTGAGCCTTAGGGGATACCTCCACTTTACAAATTAGCACTGACTTTTTTCCCAATGACGAGTACCGCTAGCTTGAGTGGTGCAGAGACCAAGGTTTAAAAAATCATTCGGGCTGGCCAGTTACAAATAAATTAAACTTTCAGACGAGTTTCTAATATTTCAGAAAATGCATTCAATGCATCTATCCATGTAAACACTCCCACTAACTTATGATTATCTACAACTAATACAGAACCAAACTTGTGACGTGCCATCTCAAGGCATACTTCGTGCAATTTTGAGTCCGGTGAAACAAGATAAGGCTCTGCTGTACAGGCATCTTCCACTGGAACTAACTCAGGGTTGACATCCTTTAATGTTTCAACAAGAGCCAAATCTCTGTCAGTTAATATACCAATTAATTTACCTCCTTTTAATACTGGCAAATGACGTATTTTAAACTCTCTCATCACACTGTGAGCTTTTTTTAAACTTTGCTCAGCGCCAATGGTATGAGGACTCGGCGTCATATATTTCTGAATTGTAGGTATTGATTTCATATTTTATATCTCCTTTTTAGAAAATTATTTGGTTTTATTTATTTTTTAAAAATGATCTTGTTTTTCGTGCGTGCAAAAAACTCAATTTTCTTCGAATGAAAGTCAAAGAAATTGATAAATTTATAAAGAAATCTCAATGCCTGAGTTGCTTTACCTCATAATTTTAACTTACCTGGAGGATTTGTCACAAAATCATCGTATCAGTGTTCGTGACTCAAGCTGTCGATGAATTCTTATTTGCTCCTCAAAATTTTGAGGTGTAGTCCTAAATGCAAGCCAAGAGAAATCAGTCTCATAGGCAATACAGGGAGGAATTTTTTATGAAAACAGTATTTAATGTAGCATTAGCGTTAATAGGTGCAATGTTAGTTTCTCAATCAGTCCATGCAGGAACTGATGGAAAACTTGAGAAAGATATCCAAGTCGGTTTTAGCGATGCTTATATTCCAAGTGGGTTTGATAGCAACAGCGAGACCTACGTTGTGGCTAGCGGGATTTTTCCTAACAGCTGCTACAGATGGAAAGAGGCTTCCGTTAAAAATACAACTGAAATGTCTCACGAAATCCGTGCTTCTGCCTCAGTTAGTCAAGGTATGTGCTTGATGGTTTTAGTACCCTTTACAAAAGAAATTCGTCTAGGTAAGTTGCCAGTTGGCACTCACTCTGTTAGACTTGTAAACGGCGATGGTACTTACATTGAAAAACAACTTACTATTGAAGAGTAGACTTCCGGTGTAATGCCAAGCCAAATAATTTTCAGTGGGATTCTGGGGAGGATCCCACTGGGAATGAAAAGCTTTGATTGGTTACTTGTAAGTTGGCTGGCAAACGAATTGTAGATCATCAAGCCAAATTCAAGAACTGGGTAAGGCTTGCTGAGGGGGATCTATGAAAAAATTGGTTTTTGCTTTAAGTATGATATGTATTTCTGCTTGCCAGAAAAAAATGAATATAAGTCATTACAAGTGGTCTTCAAAAGGGGCCCAGTCTAAATCTTCACTTCGTCCAGAATTGTTCAACTCTCCAGACTCAACAGTTTTACTTTATGACGAAATCATTGAAAGTTATAAACAGAGGATTGGTGGAGCCATTGTAGACTCCTCTTTTCTTCAAAAAATTTCGTCTTCAAATGGTCAATTACAATTTATTAATGCTCAATTTGAACCAGATTCTCTTAATAAAATAAAATCAACAGCAGAAAAACTTCATAATTTAAGATTTACAGCATTAGAAGTAGTTAAACGAAAATCACTCGCATTAAGTACTGCCAATTATATATTTGAACCAGAAGTTTATATTAGTGGCTCCGAAACTAATCCTAAATTACAATATCAATTTGAATTTATACCTAAAGACGGCAGTGGTGTATTCTCAATGAGAGTAAGCCCTTCTTACGCCATTGAATCTTTTCAACGTGTTGAAAAATGTTTTCAAGAAAGTCGTTCTTTTGTTTTTCCAACTGGACCCCGCCTCAGTGATTTAATTGAAACATTTTTGACTCCTCTCATTGGTGATGGCTCCCTTTCTAGCCCTAGAGTTAATGTCAGTAGTCTTGATGGAAAGGCGGCAAGTGCTGAAAATGGAGAATTTGTTTTTTCAACTTCAGACCCTAGATTTGATCAAGTTCAAGCCTTTTTCTTTGCGCAAAAAACTTTAAACTATGCTGAAACTCATTGGGGATTCAGTTTGCCATTTCCCTTAAAGATTGAATTACATGCTGGCTATCCAGAAAAAACTGATCTTATGTATTATCATCAAAAAGTTATTCGTTTAGGAGAAGGAAACATCAGTTATAAAAATATACCGAGAGATCCTTCAATTGTTACCCATGAAGTCGCTCATGCCATTATTGACTCAATCAGCGCAATGAGCTCTGAAGGTGAAGCTGGTCGACTCAATGAAGGTTTTGCAGATTATATTACTGCTACCATCTGGGAGATCCCTGAGCTCGGACATACCGCATTTTTAAAGAGACCTTTTACTCGTACTGTTGATGTTAAAACTCTTTATTCCGAACAAAATGGTGGCACCTATCATGATAGTGGAATTATTAGTGGAACTTTTTGGGAAATTGAAAAGCAACTAGGATCAGCAAAAACTCAGAAATTGGCGTTAAAAACGATTGCTAGACTTGGCGCCCACCCCCTCTTTGTTGATGCTTTGCCTGCAATTATGGATGCCAGTAAATCTTCAGCATTTTCGACTGAGGATCTTGATTTGATAAAAAGTGTCCTCATAAAGAGAGGCTGGCCTGTAGAATAAATTCTAATTAAAATCAATTTTTATTTGATTTGAGTCTTACTTCAGGCCATTGTGTTATAAGTTTTTCAAATTCAATTGTCGATTTTAAGTGATCGTGATATTTTTTAAGGGTTTTGGAGGCGTTTCATGAAAACCAACTTCTGTATTACCCTAATAATTTTTTTAGTTTCTTTTTTATTTCTAAATCAATATGCAAATGCCTACTTTCCCTTGGCCGAATCTGAATCTTCAATCTGGGGAAAGTGGAAGTACATTGGTTTTATTTATAGAGGGAAATTTCAAGGACCACCTAATCCCAATTTAGTTTTAACTTTTGAATTCCTAAAAGATGGCAGCGATATTCTCCGATGGACTTACACAAATGAAGAGGGTTTTTGTGAAAGAAAAGGTGAATATTCATATGATGGTATTAATTTGACAGATAAAATCGTTTGGGTGAACCCCAAAAACTCTATTGAGTGCCAAAAAGATCCTGATATGGTTAAAGATAAAATTCAAATAACTCCACTTCGTAGAGTGGATGATCAAATACACTTAGATATTCCTCTCTCTGATGAAACCTTAATTTATATTTTAGCAATGAATAATTCAATGAAATGAAAATAATTTTAGTTGAAACAGTTAATTTGATTGTAGGAGCATTTTTACGTGTTTTTTAAAAAATTAAATCGAAATTTTATTTATTTACTAATCATAATCCAGTCTTTATTTTTTCTTCAGGCTTGTGAAAAACCAGGATTATCACCTGCAACAAAGGCGAATAGTAAACCGGAACCGGGAAAACCTGGCGGACCTAAAAAGCCAGGCACAGAGGAACTGACTTGTGAGCAAAAATGGGATGAAATCATTAATTTATTCCCTAAAGGTTTAGAAACAACTTATCAAGACTCTCAAATTATGAAAATAAAAGAAGACATTAATATTTTATCTCAATCCATTACGGAAAAAATTATAAAAGAAAACAATGGTTCTCATTTAGATTGGCAAAAAGAAACTCAATTTCTTGCTCCAGAACAAGGTAAAAGCACTTCAAGTCATACTTTAGAAAAGGGCACATTTCTAAAACTTTGTGCCAATAAATTTAATCTTACTTACTCGGATCGTCCATCTGGATTGGCTCCAGAATCAAAAGAAAAAAGCCAATTCAAATTAGGTGAGAAGACCTTTGATGTTGAACTTGAAAAATACAATTTCTCAAAGAATAATGATCCAATCAATAAGGATATTTTAGTATTAGCTTTTGGAATTAAAGATTCATACAAAGGTATTTTATTTGCTTCAAAAAGAACTTATTACAAAAGTGTTAATGATAAAATTGCCGAAATTAACCTTACAAAAGATTTAATCAATTTAAAAACTGTTGATAAGTAATGGTTTTTTATTTATTTTTTATCAAAAGTATTCCTCATTTGAGTCTAATAAGACTCTATCTTTACAGAAAACTCATCGCTTATTTTTTTGATTTGTTGAGGTGCAATTTAGAACCTTAGCCAGCAGCATAAGTTCAAAATTGCAAGGATAACAATCATAAAAAAGAACGGGCTAATTTGTTTTCATTATCTCCGAATTGACTCTAAAAAAATGCCAGTTTGGCGCTAAGTTTTTGTTTTAGGGCGAACTCGTATTTTAAAATCGCGGGCGCGTAATTCCCTGCTGTTGGCCATAAATACCCTGCTGCATACCCGGACCCCAGCCCGCAGAGTATGGTGCGGTTGAATAACCAGAGTAGAAGTTGTTATTGCCATAGGTTGGACCATAGTAGTTGGGGGTACCATAGCCGTTGCCGTAGCCAAACCCTGTTGGATTAGAAATACCGGGCGTGGCAGGTCTCCAAGCGCCGCCATTAATGAACGGTTGTTGCGCCCTCCCATTGATGCCATAGTTTGGCCCATAGTTAGCAGATCCGTAGATGTTGGGTGCATAAGGACGGTTTGATCCTTGAAGAGTATTTGGCCCATAGGCCCCGTTGTAGGCTGTCTGGTTGAAAGGAGGGCCTTGCTGTCCATTAACCATGGGTCCACCACTGCGGATAAAGTTTCCCGCTGTATCCCATTGACCCGATTGTCCTGGAACTGGCGGTCTATTCCCGTTGTTGTATTGTCTTCCATTGTTGAAGTTATCCCTGCCATAGTAGCCACCCTGGGGACCACCTCGATATCCAGAACCTGGCTGGTAGGCTGAGCCAAATCCACCAGATCTTGAAAGTCGACTTCCTTGATAGTTGCCATAATCCCCAACTGAATTACTATTCCATAGTCTGGTATTAACTGTATTATAAGGTTGATAGTATAATTCTCTAAATTCTGAAGAAGCAACACGAAGAGGAAAGCCATCCTCACCTCTCATCTGATTATAAACATCCCGCATACGATGGAGATCCGTATTTAATAAACTCGTCATTTGAATACGGCTTTGTTGAAACTCATTTAGTAACATACTCGCTCCAACGAAATCACCGGTGCTCGCTAATCGATTAGCGTCGTTTAAAAGCTTGTGGGTAGTCTTTATTTGTTCATTCATCGCAATTCGTTTAATTTCAGACAATTTTTTTCGGGCGTCGGCATAATGTGAATCCGTTAACTTTTCAATTAAACTTTCGATCTGACTATGAGCTTTATCCATTAACTTTTGATCATCTCTTGAAGCACCCTCACTAAGACCTTCTTTAATTTGATTTAAAAGATTGTGATAGACATTCTCTTCTATTAAATTTTTCATTTCATCGCCTGTCGGTCGGCTATTTTTTGGTAGTTTTTTTGCAAGAGACATCAATTTATTCATCGCACATTTAGTATAACTCTCAGATTCTTTTTCCCTTTGATGTTCTTTTCCAGAACCGCTCTTTTTACTTAGACAAACTTTTTCTACTTCATCTAAACTATCGTAATCGTCTTCATCATCTTTATCTTTACTCTTTTTTTCTTTTTTATAAATAACTTTTACAATTGTTTTAGGTTCTGGATTCTTCGTTTCTACTTTCTTTGTTTCTGGAGTTATAGCTCCATCAATTGTTTTTGTAGTCTCATTAACAAAAGATTTTTCACAAATTACCTTGTCTGGATCACAGGATTCGGCTGCTTGATTCATCTCTTTCAAATGCTTTTCATGTGACAAACTCATGCCTACCTTATGAGATACCTCTGGTTTGGGCGCAAGATTGGGTGCCGATTTAGAAGTCACAGCCACTTCTCCATTTGCAGATGGCGGAGTTACAACCCCAATTCCTTTTTCATTTGATAATTTAACGGCCTCTCCTGTTGTAACTTGCTCGCTGGAGAGAGCAGAAAAGCCATTAAAAAGCTGATTTCTATCAACCCAAGGGAGTGAACTTAAAACTAATAGCAGGAATAATCCTCCTATTAACATCTTTTCGTTTTTAGTTTTCCATCTTTTCATAAATCCTCCGAGAACTTTTAAAAGTTAAGCTCTTTTCAAATGGTCAATTCACGTCTTTTGCATTTAAAAACCACTCTCAACTTCTATCTATCGAAAATCGTGCCAAAATGATAAAAAAGCTATGTACTTGAAATTTAAATATATTTTAGTTATGATCAAAAGTTCTACAATAGTAGAACTTTATTCAGAACGAATTAATTTTCTAACACCCAAACAGAACAGTCTTAAATACGAACAGCCTTAATAAGAATTAATTTTCACCTGTTATATTTTATATAAAATTCAATTTTTATGAGTAATTCACCGAAAAGAGTTATACGGAGATCATTGACAAATGAGTTCAATAAAGGACATTAACTCGAATGAGTTTTTTATTAACCAATTAAGTCAAGTTGTTGATGCAGAATCAATCGTTTCAATTACTGATATTAATGGTATCATCGTTTACGTCAATGAAAATTTCTGCAAAATATCTGGTTATACAGAAGATGAGTTAATTGGTAAACACCATCGCCTAATCAATTCCAATTTTCATCCACCAGATTTTTTTAAAAAAATGTGGACAGATATTGTTTCTGGTAAAACTTGGAGAGGTGAAGTTAAAAATAAAAAAAAAGATGGAAGTTTTTACTGGGTCTTATCGAGTATTGTACCAATACGAAATAAATATGGAGAAATTAATTATTATATTTCTGTTCGACAAGACATAACTGAGCAAAAAGAAAATCAAGCTATACTAATTCAAGCATCTAAGCTTTCAGCTCTTGGTGAAATTACTGCAAAAATAGCCCATGAGTTAAATAACCCCTTAGGCGTAATTATGGGAATGTCTCAAATTCTCATTCAACGAAATGAATTGGATGAAAATGCAATGGTAAGAATTAATAAAATTTTAAAAGCCGCTGAACGAATGAACCGGCTCATTCAACAAATGAAAAAACATTCTAGAAACACTTCCAACGATCCTAAAGTTGCCATAGCACTGGATTCAATCGTTAATAACTCACTCATTCTTCTCGATGCTACTTTAATTTCCAATCAAATTAAATTAAATTTAAATTTTTCTTCAAATCTACCATTAATTTATGGCGATACCGTTCATCTAGAGAGCGTGGTTATGAATCTCATCACGAATTCAGTCGATGCCTTTATCAAGCCACATAATAAAGAGAAAATTATAGATAGAAAAATTAACATTTCAATAATATCAGAACCTGAAAAATTAATTTTTATTTATAATGATAATGCGGGTGGGATACCGGACTATGTTCAAAAACATATGTTTGATACTTTTTACACGACAAAAGAGGCTGGAAAAGGCACTGGATTGGGTTTATCTATGATTAAAAATGTACTCAATGATCATAAAGCTGAACTACACTTTACTTCCACCTTAGGTCAAGGTACTGAATTTATAATTAAATTTCCAATTTTAAAAGAGAATTCACATCAAGATTAATAAAGTTCAAATATCTTTAATAGTATCGCTTGTAGTTTCAATCGGTTTTCTACCAGTAAAACCATCTTTATAAGCATGCCAAAACTTTATATCTAATTCAGGATATTTCCAGCAATAAAAACCATTTCCAGCATCAAAATCAACAAGCCATATACCTTTTGGCTCTAGTCCTAATTTTGTAATTTTTCCTTCCCATCTTTGAATGAGAGCTTGAACTTGAGATTCCAATTTATTCACAGAATCAATATCTTTGTCATTTCGAGCTTTAGTGATTTGACTGGTTAAATCTTGAAATTGTTGATCAATATCCGATGTAATTCGATAAACCAAGTGTAACATTTCCTTGGCTGAATCAAGATTAAAACTAACACGGCGATTAAATTCGAATACATTCCCCACTGTTACCCCACAAAGATGATTTAAAATCAGGTAACAAACAATTTTTGCCAAAGCTAGCTATTTTTTCAAATATGATTTTTTTTATATACTAAATTGCAAATGTCGATGTGCTTGTAGAAAATTTACATATTTAACTTAACAAATATTAGAATTGACCCCAAAGGTTGGGCATAACAAAACTTCAAATAAAGCAATGCGGAATTTGATGCATTCACTAAGCATTCCCTCTTCTTATCTGCGAAAGCTGGAAGAAGACAAAAACAATAATGACTAATATCATAAGAAATATCAATACTACTCGTAAAATCATATAAAAATCCCACGGTTTTTGATCGCCATCCTTTTCGCCATCCTTTTTTTTGTTATTTACAGCAAACTTCTTAACCCGATGTTCTGACGAATCGATTGAACTTGCTATGCTTCTATTAATTTCTCCTGATTTTTTCTTCTTCTGATTTATTATAATTGTTTCTAACTCACCCGTGATCGGTTTCAAAATCGGTCGTCGTCCTCGTCGCCCTGAACTATCCGAATCACTGAATTCAATTTTATTTCCTGTTTCATTTACAAATGATTGATTTTTAGTAATTGCTTTGCCTTCTGACCCTGAATTTTTACCTAATTGTAGAGCATTGCCTTTGGAATAGATCGTCGTCGATCTCCCTGCACCACTTGAATTACTTGATTCTGAGGTTGCAATTGGTGATTGAGCTTTTTGATCCTTTTCGGAATCTTTTTTGGAACTTTGAACATTTTTATTGGATTGCCGTTGAGTAGAGTTACTGCTCAACTTTCCACCTTGATATTTAGCTGCACAACCATCTTCTGAAATAATTTCAGAAGGCAACTGACCATACTCAAAGGAGCAAGCGATTGTATTTGTAAAAACACTCGATCCGTACTTTTGTAGAGGTTCAAAAAAAGTTTTTGATAGACCATAAAATAAACTCACAACAATGACCAAGAGTAATACATACTCTATAATGGCCTGTCCTCTTTGACACTCTCCTAAAGACCTGGTCATGTTTTTACAATAATAGGGTTGTTTATTAAATATCCTAAAAATTTGAATTTCACAAATACGCAATATGTATGATTTAATAATAGTTAGAATCATCTATTATTGAGCATACCATATTCTGGAGGAAAAATGTTATTTTCAATTAAATTAATTTTTGAAAATAGAGTTATTATTTTAAATAAACTGAAGAATGACCCAATGCAGTTATACAATATTTATTTAAATCCTTTTAAATTCATTTTAAAAACTATTTTCACAATTATATTAATGTTAAATACAGTAACTTGGGCTAATAGTGAAATTGATTCACTTAAAAAAGAATTGACTTCAAGTCCTGAAAATCTCAAATTGAGACATACTATTGCGCAATTGTATTTTGAAAAAGGGAGTTATGAATCAACAGTTGAGATTTTAAAATCTAAAGCAGAGAAATTGCCTCAGGAAAGTCTTGCTTTACTTGCAATTTCTTATCAAAAATTAAATGACTCAATTAATGAAATCAAATTTTTAGAACAATTGACAGCGAGTTATCCGAAATATCCAAATGGATTTGTTATGATTGGAGATTATTACTATAAAAAATCTCTTGAAAAAAATGATCCCCGACAATCAGCCAATGCTTTATTATCATATAAAAATGCGATCGAAATAAATCCAAACTTTAAACCTGCTTATGATGGATTATTAGTAGCCTATGAAAAATATAACAATTATTATGAATTGAGAATTCTACTTGAAGATATGCTTAAAAGATTTGGCAAATCTAGCCAAACTCTCACTGGTCTTTGCCGAAGAAATACTATTGATGGATATTTTGTCAATGCACGGAAAATATGTTCTGAAGCCATCAATTTAGATAATAAAATACCAGAAAACTATGTCTATCTATCATTGGTTGAAAATAATGAGGGTCAAATTGCAAAAGCAGAAATGTTGTTAAAAAAAGTGACAACTGATTTTCCAAAATCAGAAGTCGCAGCATCAAACTATGCTGACTTTTTAATTCAACAAAAGAATCTACCTGGAGCTGAAAATCTATATCAACAAGCAACACAAGGGGATTTTAATTCATTTAGAGCACATATAGGCCTAGCAACTGTAGGATTCGAATTAAAACATTACGATTCAGCATTGATAGCATACAAAAATGCCTGTAATGTTAATCCTCACCAAACGCTAAAATATCTTAAAAGAGCTGCCGATTTACTTCGTCATAGAAAAGAAACAAATTTAGAGAATCGTTATTCAAGTGCTATTTCAAAATGCTTCGTAACAAAAGATAATGATCGATTACCAGCCTCATTAACTTCGTTAAAAGAAGAGTTCAGATCGGCATTTGCTCTTTACTCTAAAAATAAAAATATTAATCTTGGAATGTAGAAGGAAACTAGAGACGATGCACACATTAATAACTGGTGCAAGTAGTGGAATTGGATATGAATTAGCAAAAATCTGCGCGAGTCATGGTCAAAATCTAATTTTGACTGCTCGATCTACAGATTTATTGAATAAATTATCAAATGAATTAAAAATTAAATTTCATACGACAATTGAAGTAATCTCAATGGATTTAGGAAAACCTGGTTCAGCATTAAAATTATTTGAAATAATCCAAGAAAAAAAGTGGGAAGTTAATATTCTCATTAATAATGCGGGAGTTGGTGATCATGGGTCATTTAGTAATTCTACATTAAAAAAATGTAATGATATGATTCAACTCAATATAATTTCCTTAATAGAGCTGACTCATTTATTTCTACCCCAAATGATAAAAAGAAAAAATGGAAATATTTTAAATGTTGCGAGTACAGCAGCTTTTCAACCAGGACCTTACATGTCAGTCTATTATGCGACTAAATCATTTGTGCTCAACTTTTCAGAAGCACTCGCGGAAGAGTTGAATAATACGGGAGTCGCTGTCACGACCTTGTGTCCTGGACCCACCGAATCGGGATTCCAAAAAGCAGCAAATATATCTAATATTAATGTTTTAAAAAAAGCAAAACTCCCATCATCAAAAGTTGTAGCTGAATATGCATACAGTGCAATGATGAAAAAAGAAGTCGTTGCAATTCATGGATTAAAAAACCGATTATTAGTACAGACTATCCGCTTTTTACCCCGCTCACTAATAAGAAAAATAATTGCGTCAATACAGTTAGGGCGTAAGGATTCATTATGATTTCATGTGGGATAGAAAAGTGACCCATGGGTCACTTTTGTGCGATATTGATTGTTGGTTCGACAATAAACGCGCAGCGATTTTTCGTCGTTACCACCACCTTGACTCCAAGGAATGACATAGTCCCATTCTAGTTGATGTTTGCTATGACATCGTTTTCCATTTTCCCTAATAAACTCACAACATCTTCCTGATCGTTGAAACACTTTACGATTAGTCTCTTTAGGAATAAATCGGTTGCCCTTAGTGGCTTGAGATAAAACGAGTATTTGCTTATTTCCATGATAAAAATCAAGGTCAAGTTTACTATTACGATTGGTTTTAAATTTTACGTCGGTGCCGCCATCTGTCAGAGATTTTGCTTTATCAGTATGAACTTTACCCCAAAAATTAGGACCAAATTTATTCGTAGTCTCCAGTTAAATTTGGCACAGTTGCTACTATCGGAGGACGTTAGTAGCAACTGTTTGGTCTCTCATGGTTACAGGTGAGGGGACTTACCCACCCTTCCCACATCCCATGAAAAAGAAAATCCCTTCGGGCTTTTTCATGAGTGTGGAAAGCGTGGATAAGATCCACAGGTCTATTCGTATTTATTTTAATAATTAAAGTATTGTTTACTTAAAATGAAAAATTTTATAAGAAAAATATTATTTGTATAAGATATGATATGTTCTTACTGACACATCCTTTACACTTTTTTACTCATGGAGGAAATTCCATGGGTAGGAAAGAGTATAATGTAATGGATGAAAAGCTAAAATTTATGAGAAGTCCAAAGGGAGAGACTAGAACAGTCAAGGATCGCAGAGGGGAACTCTCGAAAGTTTGAACCCTTAAAATATGATTCAGAACCTTATTGCCTAATAAGAGTTTTCCACGCTCTCCCCGCCGCTTGAAAAAGCCCGGAGGGATTTTCTTTTTCACAGGCGGGGGAGAGGGTGGGAAACCCGTTATTCAAAATTAAATTTTAATCCGAGACCGATTCAAACCACATCCTTCTCTTTAACTTGACAATCAACGATTTCAAAATTTGCACCTTACAAGTCACATAATCGATTGAGTCTAAAATCTGCTCTAGCTATGGCGTATCTCCTTTATATGTTTTTTTTCGTAATTAAATATTATCAAGTATTTAAGAAGTATTAATGGCTTATTTTTTGTTCACAAAAAAATATGTAATTTAATTATTTTTCAGACAATTCAAGAAAATCCTAACTATACTATTGTAATTTATTACTTCCACTCGAAATCACAAAGAACCAATGTAAGTGACAATTTTTGGTTTGAGTTGAATTTTAAAATAGTTTAACTTTTTTCTTAATTTAAGTGACAATTTTTGCTAATAAAATATGGTAATTACATGTTTTTAATTTAAAAGACTGCTTTTATATCTAGAACTCATAATTTCGTTGTTAGCACTACAATATAATGATACTAACTAAACCTAATTTATTTTTAACAACTAAGGAAGTTTTGTGATTAAAACTCTTTTGATTCAGTTTAGATTATTAATACCAACTTTCTTAATTATAATTATAATTCCCAAAGCTACTACATATGCCAAAACGAACAATTCAATTAAGACAGAAAAACTAAGTGAAATTAAAACATCTAAGTGTGAAAACTATAAATCACTTACTGCAGTCGATCGACAAATTATCTCTGATACTCGATATGCTTTAGAATCGATTGAAATGAAGTTAACGGAGACTGAATTCAATAGCAAATTAGTATCTGTATTAAATAAATATGGACTTTATTTCAAAAGTGAGCCGCTCTCAAATCATTTACAAGGGTTAATTGCAGAGCTTTATCTAAGAAAACTTATATATAAAACAATTGGAATTACTAATTCAGCATACAGAAAATTTACAATTTTTATGGATTTAATATTGTATCATGGTGCCATGAACAATTTAGGATATGTAAATGAAAATGATTTTAATTTAGCTAAAAAAAATCTCATATCTGCAATTACAAATTATTTTAATGAGCAACAAAAATCAATTTTAAAAGTATTTATGCAAGGGCATACTCAAATACTCTCTGCAATTACTAAAAAGATTCCCTTAAATAACTCATTAACAGAACAAGCAACTCAATTTATGTCACTTGACAATTTAAAATCTCAAATGCTTGGAACAATTGATCTCATTTGGGCTCAACTCCTCAATAGAAATCAGCAAAATCGAATGGAATCTTTGGCTACAGATGCAGTAATTGATATCTCAGTCAATACTGCTGCAGCATTGAGTGGCATTGCCTCCCTAATGCGACTTGCTTTAACCTCATCCGTTGCCAGTGGAGCCGTAGCACGACTGCTTGGAACCGCTTCTAATTCGGCTTGGGCACTTACTTTAGAGGCAGCAATTGGCTGTGGCGTTGGAATGACAGCAAAGTTTACAGTAGGCACATTGGATACATCTTACCTGGATATGAGCAAAGCCTTATACTCATCGTTTGTTAATAAAACAAGTTTTGCATGCGAATTAGGGGAAGTAATGAGCAAAGACAATACTTCACCTGCAAAAAATATTATTATCCCTGATTCCCACCCCTCACACTCTAATACAGATTATTTAGTTGCATGTGCATCTGGAACTATGATTAGAGTTTTGCCCAATTCCTTAGGACTAGTTGTTGATGGAATGGTATTTACTTCTTTAGCGAGTATTTCGTTTAATTTAGCGAATGAAACATATACTGTTTTATCTGAAGTTCCTAGACTCTATCAACTAAAGGCAAAAGCCAAAGAACTTAATAATAATTCAATTGAAGTAGAACTTATAAATAAAAAAATAGAAGAATCCGAAGCTAAAATTGTATTATATTTATTAGCAATGGGTGACAGTTCTATTCTTGCTCTCAGAAATGGATTCTTCTTATATATACATAAAACAGAAATATCGCGAGCGACTCAGTCTGCTCGAACGCTCCTTGAACTTCAACAATCTACAGCTACGAATAAATTAGCAGATACAAATGGTACTGGATTAAGCACACTTAGATTTATTGTTGATAAACTAAAATAACTAGTCGTGATTAAAAAATAACATCATGACTAGATGTTTTTCCTGTTAGCTATGAGCTGATCTTCGATCACTCCATATTATGAAAACACTCCCCTTTGATCAGTATTTATAAAATAAAATGTAGATTTTATTTTGATTTCTCATTTAATACAATGAATATGAAATTAAAGATACTTGGCTAGCCAGAATGATTTTTAACCCTTCGACTTCGAATCAAGACTTTGGAGCAAAGCCCGAAGGGGGCAAGCTTCACCTATTGAATTTTATATTTGTTTTATATCTTAATAATACTTTACTAATGAGACGAAGTCGCGACAGCGACTCATTACAAATAATAAATCTCGTAACTTTTTTAAATACTATTCTGTTTAAGATAACAGAACGCTCCTATTTGACTCTATTTATTTTGATGTCAGATAGTTTTAATTCTTTTGTATTAATAGGCTGCCAAAAATTTGGTCTTGATTTAAGAACTAAATTAGAATGATTTTCAACCATTATATTAGATAATCTTAAACTCTCTAATCCTGCGGCGGTATCTATGAACCACACTGCTGGTTCGCCGTCGATTGAATATTTTTTATTTAATTTAAGATTGTAGACGTCGCAGAGTGATTTAATTTCATTTTCTGAAATCCCTTCTTTAAAGCTAACAATAATACCTCCAGGTAATGCCTTTAACATTCCTCCTTCTTTAAATAGTGGGGAACCCATTTTAATTAATTTATTTCCATGTGTTAGAAAATTAGAATATGAAGATTGACTCAATTCTAAGAGATGACCTCCTCCTGTTAGTTTTTTTAATTTCTGTAGTTTTAATGATTTTACGATTGCATTTGTAGAATTATCATCGTCAAAATTTATCACTTGATTAGGAATTAAATTTAATTTAACAATAATACCGTTATTGTTCCAGTGATAATTGGAATTAGTATTTTGACTAAAACCTAGAGAAGGTAGAATGAGTAAACCAAATCTAAATGTTAAATATAAAGAACAACTGCGAATAAAATTAATGACCATAAATATTTAGCCTCCAACCAACAACCGTCCCGACTTTACCATTGGATCGGGCATCACGAATTTTCAATGACCATACACCTTGAGCTGATTCACCTAGAAAATTACTAACTCCAAATTCAAACTGATTATTTGAAACTGAAGTACAAGGTGTATAGCTACCATTATCAATGCAATTATGAGGAGTTGTTATTTTACTGGTAATTGTAGCTCCACCTGCTAATGCTGTTTTTACAATTCCTACTTCTAAATCTCCTGGATCAGTATGACTTAATTTCAACTCTAATTTAATATATTCAATATAGTTAATATTTGAATGGAAGATACTTATGCCATCTTCAACTGTTGCATTATTTATCGTATAACTTTTCATATTTAAATAAGCCCCAGAAACATCATCAAGTGCACCAGATGAAGATGGTCCTAACAGTGAGGTTCCTAGTATGTTTGTTATCCATGCTGAATTTCCTACTGGTGCCCATACATTTAATAACTCTGATGCCTTAGTAGCATTAATGATCCCAAAACCAATATCATCATTGAATTTAAGTCGAGTGGGTTGCCAAATAATAGAATTAGGTTTTGTTGCAGACTCAGCAACTATCATTTTTACATCTCGCCAACCGATTTGCTTTCCTAGTTGCTTTGCTTGAGTAAGAAGAAGACCAACGATACCAGAAACAATTGGTGTTGAAGCAGAGGTTCCAGCAAAGTTCTGTGTATAATCGGAGTCCGGTAAATCCTTTAAATTGCTATTTGTACTATCCGAACAGTTCATTGATTGATAATCAGTTGCTACTATTTTTTCTCCAGGAGCACAGACCCATAAATTAGATCCTGGCTCTGAAAATGCACTGACAAATCCATTCGTATCAACAGAACAAATACTCATAACACCATAATTTGAAGCATAGCCATCATAGTTACTACGATCAAAGTTTTGTCTTCCATTACCTGCTGCCCAAACATAAACCGTTCCTAAGCCCCCTCTTCCGTTTTTAATACCTAAATCAATCCCCTGTTTAAATAAATCTTGATTATAATATTGATTGATCTCACTTACATCGTCAGGTGGACCATAACTATTTGATATTATATCCGTGTCTGCGTACTTATAAGTAAGAGCATCATAAATATCAGCATCAACTCCAGTTGTAGTTCGAGCTGATATTTTAGCTCTTGAAGCTATCCCTCTAATACCTTTTCCATTTAATTCTCTAGCACCAATAACGCCTGCTACACAAGTTCCGTGACTCGACCCACCAGTGAATGTTGTATCTATTCCCCTCGTAGGAAAAATAAAATTAAAACTTTTAGTCAGTTCTTTATTATCTGTTATATCTTTATGACTTAAATATATAGAACTCGGATCAACAATGGTAATTTGGCTCTCTTGACCAAAGTTTCCGTTTAACCACACTCCAGATACCCCAATATCTAGGCTAGAAGTAATGGCCTTTCCACCAAGATACCATTGATAATCAAAATAGGTATCAGGTTCGCCAACTCCAAGTTGAGAATTATTTTGTTCTAAATTTTTAGATTGAGATTTAAAGCGCTTGAGACCACATCCTTGTCCTTCAATAATTCCGATAAATAAAACTAGCAATAAAAGGGCATATTTGTTATTGATATTAATCAAAAAACCCCCTTTTGCGTTAACTAATTCATTAGAATTGACTTGAATTCAATCGCACCAAAATGAAATTATTTTATTCCTTTGATTTTCATTTAATATAATCTTCTCATAACTTTGTTGTTTCAGCTATTAAAGCTAAAAAAACCAGACTAGAATTGAATCAAAATGAGATATTTTTTTTGCATATTTTATTTTTAAAATGCCTTATTAAATATACAACTATTCATCATAATTTAATTACACTAGATGCATTATATATCAAAAGGAATTGTCACCATTATCGATTAGTACACTGTGTTTAATCTGCTTTTGTAATTTTAATAATTCTGACATTGTTATACTTTGAATAATTTGTTCAATATCTACAGTTCGATTACAAGATTCCGTAATTTCACAATTTCTTTTCCAACATGGACTGCATGCCAGTTTACTTTCAATTTTAGTTCCTCGATCAAATAAATCTATTTCATGAGCACAGGTCGGTCCAAACCAAGCAATAACAAATTTTTTGAAGGCAATACCCATATGCATTCCAAGACTATCTCCAGTAATGACCATATCTACTGCTTTAACACTACACATACCATCTCTTAGCCCGTTCAGTGTTGGACTAGCAACCACATCTAACCCAGCACATTGTTGAAGAATTTGTTCATTTCTTCTTTGATCTATGCTTCCACCACCAAGAAGTACTAATTGAATTGGTGAATTCAGATAATTCAATTTTCGTGAAATATTTTTAATAATTTTAATCCAAACATCCAAGTAAATTGTTTTGTTCGGTAAAATACCACTTGTACCAGTATTTAAGCCAATAATAATTTTACTACCATTGTTAGACCATTCTTTTCGCCGTACATTAGCTACTATCTCTTCGTCTTTTGTTAGAGTTAAAATGTATTCATCTCTTAGATATGGTAATTCTAAAGCCTCTGCGATCAGTTGAATTTCAGTTTTTTTATTATCAAAAAATTTCTTTTCATTACTTAATCCTATCTCCCATAATTCAAGAGCCGAACTGGATAATGGAACAATTGCTCCATTATCAGGTAAAACGGTAAATCCAAAACACTTTGTTGGTTGAGTAATTTTTAATATCCCGCCTATTTCTGGAGACTTATCAATAAAAAAACCTATGTCAAATCTAAGTGTTGATAATGTCAACAGATCTCTAGTTGTTATCGTCAATACTTTGTCCACAAAAGGATTATTCAAAAGTAGTGGCTTAGCACATTCCTCGGTAACCCAAGTTATAAAACTATTTGGATATTTTCTTTTTATGGATTGCAGAAGACTTGTACTTCTTAAAACGGCTCCCATAGCACCTAAGTGAACAATGAGAATAGATACATTTGGTATCTCAAAATAAGAACAATTTATACTACATTCTGAATTTTTGGAACATGGCTTATATCCATTAAAACTGCGACATTTTGTTCTATCCATAAATTAAGTTTAAACAGGAGCTTAATTTATGTCTATTGGATCTAAGATTAGCTCGACTAAGGCCCCACTGAATTTCAATAACTTCTCATTTAAAATTTTATTAAATAAATCTATTGCCATTCATAATTGACTTACATACCTTTGTCTTGTTCAAACAATTTTTTTTATTAAGAGTGAGGTAAAAATGAAACTTTCTCTATTTAATAATTTGTATTTATACATTTATTTTCTATTGTCTGTTACATCTTTGCATTTGCTAGCAAATCCATCCAAAATAATTTCTTCACAATTTAATGCTGATGTCGATTCATGTAGTCAAGCGCGAGGTGTACTGGTTTTAGCACATGGCAAATCAAATCATGACCATCATCAACTCAACTTAAGTTTAATTAGAAATCCCTTCCTCATGAGCTTTAACTTACAAGAAACTCCTGATGAGAACGAATGGGAAAATACTATTTTAAAAATGGTGGGTGAGGCTTCGTCCCAAATACCATTTCCAATTGAAGTTGCTTTTGGAATGTGGGATCAAAAAACTTTTCAAGAAGGCACCACCATTCTTGCCAATCAATCTGTGTGTGAGCTTGTAATTATACCCTTATTTATTAGTGATCATAGTGATATTATTCGTGCACAGAAATATCAATTTCATCTTTCAGAAAATAATCCTCTACCATTCGATCCAGGTAGAGTGAAAATTCCTACATCAATCAAAAAAGTGATTTTTAAATCAGCCCTTAACGATCATCATCATTTAAGTGCGATTATAGCTGAACGAGCTGAAAATATAAGTCAAAATCCAAATTTAGAAGAATTAATTCTTGTGGCTCATGGACCAAATGGAGAAGACGATGATGTTCAATGGATAAAAGATTTATCCACCCACGCAAGTAGAATAAATCTTCCCTTTTATAATATTCATGTTTTCACTCTCCGAGATGATGCCGAAAAAGATATTAGCGATAGAAAAACAAAGGAATTACAAAATCTTGTCAAAAATTCCACTCTAGCAAATCGAAAACCACTAATTGTACCCGTTTTACTGGCACCAGGAGGAATTGAAGAAGGTATAAAAGAACGGCTTCAAGGATTGACATATACACTCTCACCTAAAATGCTAGCACCTGATCATCACCTTATCGAATGGATAATAGATGAAAGCTTAGATCAAACTCATGTTCTATTCAATTAAGTAGCAACAACACATTATTCTTTAGTTTTCAAACGTTCATTATTCTCATCAATAAACTTCTTAATATCGTCAGAAACATTTAAAAGTTTAATCCATTGTTCCTTATATAAGGTAACAGGAAAACGCCCCATTCCATATACTGAAAGTGCACCTTTTTCACTCACCTTAAAAGACAAACTACCAACTGATGTCTTTTTGTTTTTTAATGCATCATTTTCTGCTTTTAATCTTTCAATCTCGGCCTTTAAATCATCAGACATGTCACACCTCTTCTTTTCTTCTATAATATACTTATTTAATAAATTATCCAACATAAACAGAATTAATTCTCTTCAGCTGGCTCACTCTCTAATTGTTCGAGAGTTGGTACATGATCGATTTCTTCATTAAGTTTAGTATTAACTTCTGAAGCAACACCCGTATCTTGATTCGCACTTTCTGACAAAAGTGGATCTGTATTTGATTCTGGAATTGGACCTGGAAAGTAGGAAAGTTGAGCAATAGCTTCTTGATACTCTGCTTCCGAAACTTTTCCAGTCTTAAACATACTATTTAACAAGGTTTTCATTCTTTTACGAGCAAAGGCCGTTAGTTCTTTTCGAAAAAAGGAGTGAGAGTATTTTTCAGGAGAAGGTAATAAAAAAACTAAAAAAATACTCTCATTCAAATTTAATTCACTTGGAAGTTTCTTAAAATAAAACTTTGAAGCATTTTTTACTCCAAAGAGATTTTTACCAAATTGCACCACATTGAGGTAACGCTCTAAAATTTCACCTTTTTTTAAAGTACTCTCAATTTCTTGAGTGATAAGAGCCTCTCTAAATTTTCTCCAAAGAGATTTATTTTTTGATAGAAACATATTTTTTGCTAATTGCTGGGTTATTGTTGAACCACCTCGAACATATCGTCCTTCAGACAGATTCTTCTCAAAGCTACTTTGAATAGCTTCCCAATCAAAACCCTTGTGTTGATAAAAAAGCGAATCTTCTGCAGCTATGACAGCTTTTTTTAAATGATTTGAAACTCCATTTAATTTGACATAATTCGACGATCCAGGACAAAGTTTTACTTCAAACATGGTCGTTGTTATGCATCCTTTAATCTCATTTTTAGAAGGTATACTGACCCAAAGACTGACTCCGACTATTAATCCTATAAAAGATATTAATAAAAGAAAAAATCCAAACCGAGCTATCCACTTTTTCATATTTTCACCAATAAATTATTATCTTTCATCCATTGAACACTGTTAGCAATGGCATTTATAGCTGGTTTATTTGAAAAACCCAATTCTCTTTTTGCCTTAGTTGAATCATACCAATGGCACATCATTGCAGCAATAGCTCGTTCTGCAGGCAGTGGACCTTTTCCTCCTATAAAATGCAGACTTTCATCCAAATAAGCAAGACCTTTAAAGATTACTGATGGCAGGGGAATTAAAGGTTTATTCACACCCGCGCACTCCGCAATCATTCCAAATACTTCTTTTAAACTTAAATTCTCACCTGATAAAATATAGCGTTCTCCTGATCGACCCTTTTGCATAGCTTTGATCATTCCGTCAATAACATCTTCAACTCCTACAACAGATACCCCACCTGGTGGGTAGAATAAGAGACTTCCTTTCGCCACTTTTAATTGTGTTGAACGAGAAGATTTAGAAGCATCACCGGCACCATAAATTGTACTTGGATTAATTATAACACCATCAATTTGTCCATCATTGACATATTTTTTTAAAATTCGTTCGGCCTCTCTTTTGCTTTCATGATAGCTAAGATGATAGTTGGCTAGATTATATTCACTTTCTTCATTTAAAATTTCTGGTTTTAAAGACGCTCCCACTGCAACAACCGAACTAGAAATAAGGACTCTTTGTACATTTGCCATTGAGGCATGTTTTAAAATATTATCTGTTCCTTCTGCATTTATCCGAAATAGTGTATCACGAGCATCACTTGAATAAGCAACATATCCAGCTAAATGGTATATTTGTTGTTGATTTTGCACTGCCTGTGGAAGAGAGCTGGGTTGAGTGATATCACCAAAAATAACTTTTATCCCTTTTTTAATGAAATCATCAGATTTGCTAGCCTGACGGATAAGAACTGAAACTTCATGTCCCTCATCTACTAATCTATTTACTAACCATGATCCCAAAAACCCATTAGCACCTGTAACTAATATTCTCATTTTTTCACCAAATCAAATCGACTATTTAGGGATCGTGCAATAAATAGACTAATTACGACCCCGATCATTCCACCAAAAAAAACATCCGTAAAGTAATGTACGCCATTATACATTCGAGAAAAACCAATCAATAATGCCAGTCCCCACCACAAACTTTTCCATCTTGGATAAAAAACACTCAGATAAACTGCAATTCCAAACATATTCGCTGCATGATTAGATACAAAACTATAGCCACTTGCAGGACTTTTTTGGATAATTTCACTAAACGCCTCAAATGGTCGTAAACGAACAAATAATTTTTTAACAATTAATCCACAAAATGAATCAATAATGATTAAACTAATTAATAAACCTAAAAATTTATATAAACCTGTTTTTTTTTCTCTCATTATCCAATAAATTATAAGTGGTAAAATAACAAAAATTTGAAAATAATAATTTTTGTTTAAATCTGTTATATAATTAAAAAAAACATCTAACTGATGAAGAGTTAATGATGATTGAATCCATATAATTAGATTACCATCTAATTGATTTATATATTCAACGAAATTTGATTTCAAAAATTGCCTCACACACTCAATTAAAAAAACACATAAACAAAAAATTGGTCTGATAAGTAACAAACTCAAACATTGTACTTGTTCCAACTGCTGTATTCAAAGTACTTCGTTTCGACAGAAGCAAATGTGAAAACAACGAAGACTTTTCAAACTACTTTTAATAAAACTTAATTAATAAGCTAACAAGATTTGTTATTAAGAACAATTAAAACTATTGAGATCTTAAACGCTTTTTATTAAAAATCAGACAATTTAGTACGTTTCATAGCAATTCTTTAACATTGAAGAGGCTGTTTAATCGCAATTATGATGATAAATTTTGATTTCACTGAAATTTATCCATGGTGTTAAATTACAATCATTTTTTGAACTATGACGAAGTAATTATAAAACTTTATAACAAGTTAAGATAAATATTGATCACTGAACTTGCGTTTTAAGAGTCAGAATCTGTATTTATTAATAAAGATTCTATATTTGTATTACTTTCAGGTTTGATATAAATCAAAGACTCCCATTTACCAAATGGACCTTTAGCTAGGACCCTTTTTAGGACTTCACTCAATGGTCGCTGGATTGGACGAAGTTCTAGATCCTCAATAGCTCTATTCATATAATTTAAGGTTAAAACAGATGAAATGTGACCAAATTTAATTTTTAAAAACTCAGGAGTAAAATCAAATTCTGAAAATTTTCCCCAAAGGCGCGATACAATACCAAAAGGTTGTCCTAAAGCTTGAAGTGCAAATGTTAACACTAATAGGTTTTCCTGTTCGCTGCCAGATCCGCAAGAAAGTAGACCAATGCCCCTATTTCTTTGATAAAGGTTGCCTTCCTTTAATGAGTAAAATGATTTAATAAATGAAAATAATTCTTCTCTTTGATTTAATATTTCTGAGTCAGACACTAAAAAATTAAATTTAAAATTATTTTGAACCATAAACAATTTAAAATCATTAAGTCTTTTATGCCAAAAATAATCGTTCGACCAATCAATGACCTCTAGCAATGTATCAACTGGCAGAGAACTGCCTGATGCATTCCAATAATCCAATTCATATCGACTTACCAAAAGTGTTGCGCCTGATTTTAAAAATTCAACTCTAAATAATTCTTGTTCATTATCGTTTACTTTTTCTACTACTTTAACTAAAAATCGTTCTGAATTATTGTGAGAAACGTCTCCCCAAATTAATACATCTGAAAGGTGATACTCGAATACCTTATTTAGTAAATTAAATTGTGCTACTAAAGAAAGTTCTAATTCTTGTGTAAAAATAAAATTATTTGATGCTCTTACAAGACTCCAATATCCCAGATCATCTAAACATTGATAAACTTGAGGAATTTCAATGAATAATTTTCCAGAACTTTCCTTTAAATAATTAAGAAGTTCATCGAGATTAAATCGAAAACGAGCAAAATAACTCGAAGGTATAATTTCACTTGGATTTTTTTCTATTAAATCACGTTTTAAAATTCGTTTTACAGATTTAAGTCTAGTCTTAGCTCGTTTTTTTAACTCCATTATGAACTCCAGTTATAGTGTCGAATTTAAAACACATAATTATTTAATTACAGTAGCAATTGATCTAACTTCTCCTATTTCTTTCTTACTTCAAATTTCATTCCAAAATATTTTAATCAAAAGAGACTAAAATAGATTAGATAATTCATATAATTAGAGAGCTTTTTACAAATTCTTTTAATGAGACATTTTTATGTTACTGTAAAATCTATATACACATGCTGAAAAAAATAAACACTATGAAATAGTGTTTATTAAAAAAACCATTTTAATCTTTAAATGAATAATAAAATAATTTTGCAATTAAGACTAAATGCTTAAAGATTTTTGTCCAACTGGACGATGCTATCAACAAGAATATCAGCACCAAATAAATGTTCTTTATTTAAACTAACGGACATAAGTCTAGTTAGTAGTTATAGCGACACCGAGTAGCTTTAAATAAAGTCTAAAATAAATTGGTCTGATCATGAGGTGAAAAAAATGCCTTTAGTAGTAAAATTAAAATTTTCATCATTATCTAAAATTATCATTTTAATTTCTGCTATTTGTTCTACTTTGAGTTGTGGATATTTCAAAGTTGATATTTCAAATTCTAAATTATCATCATTTTCAACCAATTCATTATCGATACAAAAAGAATTACTGAGTAATCCTTTAAATATAAATGAGGGAAGTTTTTTAGATGTTACTTTAATTTTAAATAAATCCGTAAACTATGACAGTCATTTTGATATTATTTTTGAAGGAACTAAAGGCGAATCTGCAAACTTATATTTTGATTTGTCACAAAATACTATTTCAATTCCGACTGGTCAAACCACAGCAAGTTTTAGAATTACACCAATTGATGATGCGATATTTAATAATCCAAGCCAATGGACTTTTAGACTTGTAAGTAACAATATGGAAATAATATCCATGGACTCCCTGACATTTACGCTTATTGATAATGATAATATTAATGGTCCAACTTTCGGAAAAATTAAATCCAATTTTGGTACAGTGGCATATTCTTCTGAAACAGCCACGGCCATTCAAATTATGAATGATAGTAAAATCATTGTTGCGGGCTACTCCAACGCCAGTGGCAGTAATGACTTTACTGTTATCAAATATAATTTATCAGGAGTCCTTGACGGTACTTTTGGAAACAATGGAAAAGTGACAACGGACCTCAACGCAGGATCTAACGATCAACCATTAGCAATCAAACTACAAGATGATGGTAAAATTATTATTGCAGGTACTTCTAACCCCAATGGTAATAGTGATTTGGCAATTGTTCGATATACAACATCGGGAACCCTTGACACAACTTTTGGAAATAATGGAAAGGTTTTTACAGACATTGGAGCAGGATCTTCTGATATTGCCCAAGCACTACAAATTCAAAATGATGGTAAAATTCTGATTGGAGGCTATACTAATGTTAATGGAGAAAATGATTTTTTATTAGTTAGATATACTCCTAATGGATTAATTGATTTGTCTTTTGGAGTAAACGGAAAGATTGTTACTGATGTCAGTGGTAATGATTTTGTCTATGATATGAAAATTCAAAGTGATGGTAAAATTTTACTAGCAGGATCAGCCTTTAATAATAATTATGACTTCGCTTTAGTTCGATTTACAACAGAAGGCAACTTAGATTCAACATTTGGTAATAGCAATGGAATCGTTTTAACTGACATTAGTGCTTCTTCTACTGATTACGGTAGTTCGATTGAGATACTCAACGACGGTAAAATACTTTTTGCTGGCACAACAAATAATGGAAGTAATAATGATATTGCCTTAATTCAATTCACAACCTTGGGAGAGATTGATACAACTTTTGGAATAAATGGTAAAGTGATAACAGATATTGGAACCAATACATCTGATAATGCAACATCAATTCAAATAAAAAACGATGGAAAAATACTGGTTGCAGGTTATACTAACTCTTTTAATAGCGATTTTCTACTGGTTCAATATCTTGCTTCAGGTACTCTTGATACTGGATTTGGATTTAATGGAAAAGTCATCTCGGATTTAGGCACAAGTTCAAAAGATATGGTTTATGATTTTACATTACAATCGGATGAGAAAATAATGCTTATCGGTTCATCCGATATGATAGGTAGTTCAGATTTTGCACTGATTCGTTATGATGCCCAAGGTTTGCCAGATACAAGTTTTGGAGTTAACGCCAGAGTTATGACCGATATCGGAACTGGATCAGCAGATACGCTATCATCTATAAAACTACAGACCGATGGTAAAATAATTTTGGGCGGATATTCTAACACCAACATCAATGGGAATTATGATTTTGCTCTGATGCGATATAATACCTCAGGTTCTATCGATACAACTTTTGGTTCCAATGGAAAAATTACAACTGATTTAAACTCGAATTCATCTGATTATATTACAAATCTTGAAATACAAAATGATGGTAAAATAGTGGCTGCTGGATACTCAACGATGACGAATACGTCTCATGTATCACTTGTTCGTTATCTTGACACTGGTGTATTAGATGCGAGTTTTGGAGTTAACGGTAAAATCAATACAGAAATTAATTCTCAATCTATAGATAAAGTCAATGCAATGATCATTCAACCTAATGGAAAAATTTTAATCACAGGCTCAACTAGAATTGGATTAAATAGCGATTTTATTCTTATTCGGTACACGTCTTTAGGAGTGCTTGATTCTAACTTTGGAACAAATGGAGTAGTTATAACAGATATAGGTACCAACACTTGGGATGAAGCTTATTCTCTTCAACTACAAACGCAAGGAAAAATCCTCGTTGCTGGAATATCTAATACAAATGGAAATCAAGATTTTACCATTGTTCGATACAATAATAATGGTACTCTTGATACAACCTTTGGGAATAATGGAAAGGTAATTACTAATTTGGGTGGAAATGATTTCGCATACGATATTCAAGTTCAAAAAGATAAAAAGTTTTTGATAGCGGGTACGTCAAATGCCTCTGGAAGTAATGATTATGTAATAGCTCGCTATTTACCAAATGGTGATCTTGATTCTCTTTTTGGTAATAATGGGATTGTGACAATTGATATCGGCAATTCATCTAATGATGTCGCGGACTCTCTTAAGATTAAAGATGAAGGAGAAATTCTCATTTCAGGATATTCTAATATAAATGGAAGGTTTAATTCAACAGTTATTCAATTAACTCAACAAGGTCAACTAGACTCGATTTTTGGAAAAAATGGCAAGATCATATTGGACGTAAATTCAAACTATATTATCAATAAAAATCCAATTGCAGTTCAATCTGATGGTAACATTTATATAGGAAGCACTTCTAAGGAATTTGATTTCACGTCCTTTGATTTTTTACTTTTTAGGATTGATAAAAATGGAAATCCAAATTAAGAACTTATGTTTAAATGTATTCAAAAAGTCTCTCTAGAAAAAATATTCACAAGGCGCTCCCCATCATCGAGAATATTCCACTCCATTCTCAAATAAGGGTTATTCATTGGAATATTGCTTTGTTGAATCCGATCAATCCATTCAATCACAATTATAGAATTTTTTTCATAAAAGAGATCCCAAAAACCGCTACTTTCAATTTCTTCTTCAGTTTCTAATCGAAAGAGATCAATATGGTGGAGGTTTAATTTTGAACCTTGGTATTCTTGATGAATGGAATAAGAAGGGGAGTTCACTTCATTCACGTGACAACCTAATTCTCGTGCCATTGCCTTTACAAAATGAGTTTTACCACTTCCCATTTCTCCCTGGAGTCCAATAACTTGATTCGGTTTTAACATGGTAATGATTTCTATTGCTAAATGCTCAGTCGCCTCTAAATCGTTAAGTTTACGATCTCCAAGAAACTTTAAATGACTTAAACTCATTAAGTTAATTGCCTCTTCATTTTTTGAATAGCTGTAGCAAGTCCATCTTCTAGAGCATAACAGACTAAAGAGTGCCCAATATTCACCTCTTGTAAATAGGGAAGCTGACGAATTTCAATTGCCGTTTTATAATCTAATCCATGTCCAGCATGAACTCTTAAACCCAATTCATGGGCCATTACCGCTGCCTCAACTAGATGAGTCCACTCTTGAGTTCTATTTTTTTTACTCTTAGCTAACACCCAGGTCCCAGTATGTAATTCCACGGCATCGGCTCCTAAATCATGGGCCTTATTGACTTGCTTTAATGATGGATCAATAAATAAAGAAACTTTAATACCATATTTTTTAATTCGTTTGATCATTGGTGATAATCGACGAGATATTTTATCCACATTCAAGCCACCTTCTGTTGTCAGTTCTTGCCGTTTTTCAGGAACAAGACAGACCCAATCAGGCTTATATTTTATGGCAAGATTTTCCATCTCTTTAGTCGCTGCCATTTCAAGGTTTAACGAAATTCCAATTTTACTTAATTGTATAAGATCATATAATTGAATATGGCGTCGATCTTCTCGTAAATGAATTGTAATCTGGCTGGCACCAGCTTTTATAGACATTTTCGCAAACTCAATTAAATTCGGGTAGATTGTTGTTCCTCCCCTCACTTGCCTCAGTGTAGCGATATGGTCGATATTGACTCCCAATTGAATTTTATTTTTTTTCATCAAACTAATTCTTTCTCTAAGAATTGAGCTATCTCTTGAGCATACTCATGTATTTTTGAACGATCCGGCCCCTCAACTAAGACGCGAACGGCTTGCTCAGTTCCTGAGAATCTAACAAAGACTCGTCCGTTGCCACCCAGTTCGCTCTCAATTCGATCTATCAATTTGGTATAACCTTTAATTTCATCCAATTGTAATTTTCGTTTAACTCTCACATTAATTAAAATTTGAGGTACTTCTTCAATCCATGAGTGAAGATTGCTCAATTGTTTATTTGATTCACGCATCACTGCTAAAACATTAAGTGCTGCGACGCAACCATCACCCGTAGTAGAATGATCTAAAAATATTATATGACCTGATTGCTCACCACCTAAATTACCCTCTGATTTTCGCATTTCTTCTACAACATATTTATCGCCCACATTTACTTTTTTAACAGTAATTCCATTTTTCTTCATTACCTTCTCTAAACCAAAATTACTCATGTGAGTGACAACAAGTTGATTTCCCTTTAGTGTTCCATTTTTTTTCATATGTAAGGCACAAATACCAAGGATATGATCTCCGTTAAGAACTTGACCTTTTTCATCGACCATCATGACACGATCTGCATCACCATCGAGACTGATTCCCACATCGGCTCGAAAGTTTAAAACAGCATTTGCAACAGCAGTGGGATAGAGTGCTCCAGCCTTATCATTGATATTCACACCATTTGGATGATCACCAATTTGAATAACTTCTGCCCCAAGTTCTTCAAACACAGCCTTTGCAACTTTATATGAAGCACCATTCGCTGTATCTAAAACAATGCGTAAACCATCTAAAGTTAAATCCATTGGAAAAGTGTTTTTAGCATGAACGATATATCTCCCTTGAGCATCATCAATGCGTCTTGACCGACCTAATTGATTCGATTTTGCTAAAAAATCATCAAAGTGATCTTCAAAAATAAGACGTTCAATCTCTCGTTCCATTTCATCAGGAATTTTAAAGCCATCAGCACCAAAAATTTTTATCCCATTATCTGAATAGGGATTATGACTTGCCGAGATGACAATCCCTGCGTCGGCTCTCATGTTTCTAGTGATAAATCCAATCCCAGGTGTTGGAAGTGGACCGACTAGTTGAACATTGACACCCATTGAATTCAATCCAGAAGCTAATGCCATCTCAATCATATAACCTGAAAGACGAGTATCTTTACCAATAACAACTTTTGAATTAAATATTTTACCATCTTTTTTATTTTTATTGAGCAAAAAGCCAATGGCTTGCCCAACCTTGACCACTATATTGGGCAACATAGGGAACTCGTTTGCTTGACCGCGGATACCATCAGTTCCAAATAATCTTGGCGGTGTTTTACTTTTCTCAGGTTTTTCCAATGCCATAATTTTAAATTATCCTCAATGCTTTCTACTAGGGAGTCTTTACTATTTGCAATACCACTTCTCGTGGTAAAATTGAAAGAACTTTTATTTCAGAAGGTAATTGTAAATAGGATGATGGAATTTCAATTGAATTTGGTCCAACTCGTGGATCTCGAATTGGTATTATTAATGTTGTAGGCCAATATTTATCAATAAATCTTTTCAAAATGGGTCGAGGACCTTCCACTCGAACTGTCACAACCATTTCATTTTGTCCTTCAATTCTAAATTCTGATGGAACTAAAAATTGCACCGAAACCTTTTGATTAACGGCCATTTCCTTTTGACTAATCACTGTAATCCATAAAATCAATGTAATAATAAAGGCCAAAATTCTAAAACCTAAATGTTCGACTCCTAAACGTTTTGTTATCATGGAGCCACCCCTTTATACTTAAGCCCCAAGAAGTCATATAGCGATCGCCTTAATTGAACACCATCAACATTTGGAGTAAGCTGCCCACCTAACACAACACCTACAGAGCGGGATTCCTCGCTAACAACCAATACTAGAGCATCGGTTTCTTCGGTCAACCCCAGAGCGGCCCTATGGCGAGTTCCCAAATTTCGATCCAGTATTGGATTTTTACTTAAAGGTAAAAAACAGCCCACAGATAAAATTCGACTGTTGCGAATCACTAATGCACCGTCATGAACAGGACTCGTTGGATGAAACACAGACTCAATAATTTCAGCTGAGACTTTACTATCCATTTCAGTGCCAGACTCAATATGATAATCAACAGAAATATCTTGTTCTATCACAACCAAAGCTCCATAACCTTTTTGAGCAACGGCTACAATCCCTTTTACAATCTCCTCAATAACGTGAGTTTCTTGCACTACTGAAACTCCATTGAAAAAAGATTGGCTTCCCAGTTGGGCAAGAATACGTCTAATCTCACTTTGAAATAAAATAACGACTATTAAAAATAGATGAGCAAAAAATTTATCTAAAATCCAATTAAAGGTATATAAACCAAAATTGACACTTAAAATATAAAATATCGCCAACAAGCCAAGTCCAGATAAAATTTGAACGGCACCAGTTTTTCGAATTAATAATAACAATCGGTAAACTAAAAACCAAACGACAATTAAATCAATTCCATCTTGCCAACGGTATTGACTCACAATAAATGACCAATTTTCATTAAATTGTTTAAGTATGACGTCCAACTATCCTCCTTGAATTAGGACTATTCATATTTTGAAACTCAACTATACAGTTACAGGACCACCTCGGCCACCAACAGGATCTGAACCACCACTACCTGATGTGGTTTGTTGTGCTTTTTCAATTCCCTCAGTTGAGAATTCTACTTTATCCTCAGCGGCCTTGTTTTTTCTAATCGTATTTTCTCTGATCTTATGAATTTCTTCGAGCTTACCACCATTAACTATTAATTCAACTTCATGACTATCAATAGTTTCGAACTCTAATAAGGCTTGAGCCAGACTCTCTAAGATATCTTTACCTTCTTCGAGCACAGCTTTTGCTTTTTGGTAACCTTCGTTTACAATTCTAAAAACTTCAGCATCAATTTCTTGAGCTTTGGAGTCGGAATACTCTTTAGAAGTATGGCCATATTGCATTCCCAAAAATACTGGGCCTTCTCTTTTTTCATAGGAAAGAGGCCCAAGCTTGACACTCATTCCCCATTCGCAAACCATACGACGAGCAATTTCTGTAGCACGTTCAATATCATTACCAGCACCAGTTGTAACATCTTTATAAATCAATTCTTCAGCTGCTCGCCCACCAAATAAAAAGGCTATCATATTTTCTGCTTTAGATTTAGTAAGACTTATAGCATCTTTTTCAGGAAGAGTTTGGGTGATCCCTAAAGCCATTCCTCGGGGAATAATAGTCACTTTATGGATTGGATCTAAGCCTACCAATTTTTTTCCAACTAATGTGTGTCCCGCTTCATGATAAGCTGTCACTTTTTTATCTTCATCCGAAATAACCATAGATCGTCTTTCAGAACCCATCAAAACTTTGTCTTTAGCCGTTTCAAAATCGACCATGGATAAATACTTCTTTTCACCACGAGCTGCCACGAGAGCAGCTTCATTAACCAAATTTTCTAAATCGGCACCTGAAAATCCAGGAGTTCCTCGCGCTATTTTTGCTAAATCCACATCAGGACCAAGTGGAGTTTTTCTGGTGTGAACTTGAAGTACAAACATTCTGCCATTTAAATCAGGCTTATTAACGACAACTCTTCGGTCAAATCGCCCTGGTCGCAATAATGCTGGATCAAGTACATCTGGTCGGTTAGTGGCAGCAATTAGAATAACTCCTTCATTACTTTCAAAACCATCCATTTCGACTAGTAACTGATTGAGTGTTTGTTCTCTTTCATCATGGCCACCACCCATTCCAGCACCACGATGACGTCCTACGGCATCAATCTCATCAATAAAAATCAAACAAGGAGCTTGTCGCTTTCCTTGCTCAAAAAGATCTCGCACACGGCTAGCCCCTACTCCCACAAACATTTCAACGAAATCAGAACCAGAAATAGTAAAAAATGGAACGCCTGCCTCTCCTGCGATGGCTCGTGCTAAAAGAGTCTTTCCTGTTCCTGGAGGCCCAACAAGCAGCACCCCCTTAGGAATTCGTCCACCCAATCGAGTGTATTTTTTAGGATCTTTTAGGAAGTAAACAATCTCATTAAGCTCTTCTTTGGCTTCATCCACACCGGCCACATCTTTAAATGTCACTTTATTTTTATGTTCTGTTAGTAACCGTGCACGGCTCTTACCGAAAGACATGGCTTTTCCACCACCCACTTGAACTTGGCGCATGATAAACAAAAACATAAGTACAATAAGAATTAAAGGTAACCAGTTAACTAAGAAAGCTTGAAAAAGATTGGAATTCTCTCCTTTTTCATAATTCGGAACTAATCCCATGGCCTTAACTTCTTTATAACCCTCATCAGTAGTATTACCAATGATATTAAAGAATTTTCCATTGTACTTAGTTTCAAATTCAGCCTTCATCTCTCCATAAATCTCACTCGTATCCTGTTTGAATGTGACAGATGCCACTTCATTATTTTTTAGAGCATCCATGAAACGAGAATAATTAAAATCTTGAATCATCGTTGCTTGTCTATTTTCAAACGTATGCCATAAAAATATCCCCATCAAAAAGAGGAAGAACCAGAGTGCTAAAGTTTTTTGGCTATTTCGCATTTATAATCCTTTCAATAAGGTCTCATCTCAGAAACCACGACACTTAGATCCTCACCCAATATCGCGACACAACTTGTCTCTCTTATAGTCTATCTGAAACTAACCTTATAGATACATTGAAAGGTCACAACAAATAAAAAAACTCGTCGAAAGGGTGAGTCATAAATTATCGACTCTACTTACGTGTATTCGCTTTGCGTCAATTGTCCACAAGGTCGAACCAAGCCTGAAGTTGTGTATGTTTTGTGAGTTGTCTAGTCGCTTTTGTATTTCTAATATTTGGCCATGAGAATAATTTCTCAGCTCCAATCTCAAAAGCGACTTCACCAGAATTTTCCTCTGGTCTTGATCAGAGAGAGACAGATAAAGATTTCGCTCAAATTCAACTCCTTTAAACCCTGAGCCAATAAGATCTATGTTTTCGACTTCTGAGTCCAGAAATTCAACTAAAAGTTGAAAGGAACGTGCCATATTTTGCAAAACTCCAGCTTGTCGAACTTCCATCATCGGAAATAATTCATGGCGCAACCAATTGCGCATAGGATCAATAGACTTATTGCTTGGATCCTCAACAAATTTTAATTGATTTTCAGAGGCATATTGAAGAATTTCATGTTTAGAAACTTCTAAGAGTGGTCTCCACAAGTCACCATCAATTTTGCTTAATGCCTCTAAACCAAGAGGTCCCGTCCCTCTCATTATTCTCATAAACCGAGTTTCTAATAAATCGTCGGCATGATGGGCTGTCAGAATAAAGTCACACTGTAGTTCTTCTTTGATTCTACGTAACTCTTGATACCGAAAATCTCGCAGTGCCTCTTCTGAATTTAACTCTTGAATACTGGATTCACTTGGAATCATTTTAATTCCAAGGTTTTGACAAAATTGTTTGCAAAACTCCTGAGTTTCCGATCGCCACAATTCTAATTCGCCAGGTCCATGGTGAATGTTGACGGCAAGCACCTCAAAGGGGGATGCTTTCGTTAATCGTTGAAAAATGGACAAAAGCACAACTGAATCAACACCACCACTCAATGCCACCAGGACGCGCTTAAATCTTGGCCATGAGGAACGATCTCTCCAAATTTTGTGATCTAGTCCTGACCAAATTCTCTTTTCCATAAAACCTCAAATTTCAACTAGCTCGAGATCAAACAATAAAATTTGATTAATATCAAGAAAAGAAGGACCACAACGAAGAAAATCAGTCATTCTCATTTTTAAATAATTTGAAATTTTATTGTAGACTAAAATTTCAAACAGAAAAAATAACTGACCATGATATAATTTTTTAATCATGGTTAGTTATTATGAAAATACTGACCAAAGGGAAGTATTTCATAATACGGGGTGATTGGAAATCACCCCAAACTAACAGAAAAAATAACTGACCATAATATAATTTTTTAATCATGGTTAGTTATTATGAAAATACTGACCGAAGGGAAGTATTTCATAATACGGGGTGATTGGAAATCACCCCAAACTAACAGAAAAAATAACAGACCATGATATAATTTTTTAATCATGGTTAGTTATTTCATTGCGAATAAAATTTAATTAAAGACGCATTTATAAAAAAACAAAAGAACTTGGTCTCAATTATGCATAACTCAAAATATTGTAGCGTCCTTGATTTTACGTCATTTTTTTAGCCATTTGTGGTTAAAAATTGGACGTGATGTGACTTTTTTGAACGTAGAGAAAAAAAGTGATGGTTAAAATTTTTAAAAAATTAATTCAAAAATATTTTAATACGGCAATACCACTAACTCCTAACATTGAATTTCCTATTAAAGGTGAGTTGTACAGTATTGAGCGATTAGAAGAGTATGCAACCTTTTTAGGAATTCAACTTAAAGGTAGCGATAAATCAAAAGTGACCAAATTACTTTTGCCACGCATGCGAGATAATCGCAAAAAATTACTGGCTGCATATCGAGCCTTAATCTTAGGAATAAATAATAAAGATACCATTTCACCTGCAGGGATCTGGCTCACTGATAATTTTCATATTGTTGAGGATCAACTACGAGAAATCGAGCAAGATCTACCTCCCTCTTACTACAAAGAACTTCCTAAAATTGCCTTAGGAGAATTAGCGGGTTATCCACGTATCTATGCAGTTGCTTTAGCTTTAGTGGCCCATACCGATAGCCAATTAGATCCAGAAACGATTCGAAGATTTACTCAAACTTATCAGAAATCGTGTCCACTAGGAATTGGTGAATTATGGGCCCTTCCCATTACTCTCAGACTCGTATTGGTCGAAAACCTGCGTCGAACAGCTCTACGCATTGTAATGGATCATGAAAAAACAGAGATGGCCAATCTCATTGCCGATCAACTATTTGAAGTATCTGGAGATAAAATAAAATTTCAATCACTAGTTCTTAAGCTTTCAACTCCTTGTAATTCTATTATTGAAGAAGATTGCGCGTATTTAGCACAAATTGCAAAACGCTTAAGAGACCAAGAACCTGAACTTTGGCCGGCAGTCGAACATTTAGAAGCCTTATTGACAAAACAAAATACAACAATAGAACAAGTTGTGAATCTATCACATCAAAGACAAGCCTCTTATCAAGTTACAGTCGCCAACATTATAACGAGTATGCGACTCCTTTCAAGTCTTGATTGGAGAGATTTTTTTGAAAGTATCAGTGTGGTCGATCGAATTCTTGAACAAGACTCTGTTTACAGACATATGGATTTTTTAACCCGAGATCAATACCGACATGTCATTGAAAAAATTGGTAAAAGAAAAGGCTATTTAGAAAAAAAAGTTGCCGAAGAAGTTGTTAAATTATCCAAGAACGCTTTGCTCACATCACCCGATAAACCAAAATACAGTCACGTAGGATATTACCTCATCGACAAAGGTATAAAACAATTAGAAGAAACCTTTCAATATAAGTCAAAGCTAAGATCGTTAGTTTTCTCATTAGTACCTCCTAATTTTATTTTTTTTGGATTACTGGCTGTGCTCTTCATTATCATTTGTCTCTTTCCTATTTACTACTCCATAACTCAAGGAGTCTCTCTCCCATTTCTGGTTGTTATATTTTTACTTATTTTTATCCCATGTAGTGAACTCACCCTTAACCTTACCAATCTAATTCTGACTCATCTCATTAAACCAAAAACTATGCCAAAATTAGATTTAAAATCAGGAATTCCCTTAGATGCCAAAACAATGGTTGTCATACCTTGTCTTCTTACGGATTTAAAAGTGATCCAAGAATTGATAGAAAAAATCGAAATTCATTATTTAGGTAATGAAGAAAATCACCTCTATTTCGCACTTCTCACAGATTTTACAGATGGAACAATGGAAGTCATGCCAAAGGATGCTGAGCTAATTGAAAATGCACTCAAAGGTATTGAAAAACTAAATAAAAAATATTCAAAAGCAAATGATTCTAAATTTTTTCTTTTTCATCGACATCGTCAGTGGAATGTCACTGAGAACACTTGGATGGGCTGGGAGAGAAAGCGTGGTAAGATCCACGAATTTAATCGACTTCTCAGAGGCGATCACCAAACAAGCTTTAGCCTTGTGACCGCCCCGGTCTCAATTCTACCCACTTTCAAATATATTATCACCTTAGATGCTGACACTCAACTGCCCAGAGATTCGGCTCGAAAACTCATTGGAACAATATTACATCCTTTAAATAAAGCGTATTTAGATAAAAATTTAGGTTTTGTTACTGAGGGATATTCAATACTCCAACCTCGAATTGGAGTTTCACTTGAAAGTTCTTCAAAATCATATTTTGCTAAAATTTTTTCAGGATACACAGGAATTGATCCTTATACCACTGCTGTATCGGACGTTTACCAAGATCTCTTTCACGAGGGAAGCTACACTGGAAAAGGACTTTATGATATTGATTGCTTTGAGGCAGCACTTGCAAATCGTGCACCTGAGAATACTATTTTAAGTCATGATCTTTTTGAAGGCCTATACTGTAGAACAGCACTCGTATCAGATGTTGAATTTTTAGATGATTATCCACAAAAATATCATACTTTTTTTACCCGACTACATCGTTGGACACGTGGTGATTGGCAAATTGGTGCTTGGGTTTTTCCATTCGTTAAAAATCGGAATCAACAATGGGTGCCAAATCAACTCCCACTGATTTCTAAATGGAAAATCTTTGACAATCTAAGACGCAGCCAAGTTATGCCTTTTACCTTTCTTTGGTTCATTATGACATGGACTGTTTTTCCTGGTAATCCTTCTTTTTGGATTTCTTATATTTTATTCTTAATCCTATTTACAAGTATGGTTCAGCTTTTTCTAGAAACTTTTACTTCAGTCTTTGGAAAAAGAAATTTTCGAGTATCCGATACTAGTATAAAAACCAGAGATAAGTTTACTCCTATTATTTTCCATATTATTTTTCTGGCTCATCTTGCTTACATACAAACAGATGCAATTCTTCGGGTCTTCTATCGTAAGCTAATCTCTAAACGTCAATTTTTAGAATGGACAACGGCAGCTCAAATAGAAGCACAGACGTTAAAAGTTCGATCCAGTTTTTGGCAAACCTATTGGCCCATAGAAATGATTTTAATTGGAATCGCGGTGTTCATATTTTTCTTTCACTCTCAGCAATTTTCGAGTGCAATTGTTCTCATTTTAATATGGATGTGTTATCCCATTGTTGCTAATTTATTAAGTCATAAATTAATGAGATTAAATAAAATTTTATCCACAGAGGACCAGCTCCTCCTTCGTCAGATTGCAAGAAGAACCTGGCACTATTTCGAAACTTTTGTGGGGCATGGAGATCACTGGCTTCCACCTGACAATCATCAAGAGTTTCCCAGTGCCGTGACGGCTCATCGAACCTCTCCTACAAATATTGGGCTTTATATACTGTCATTGGTTTCAGCTCGAGACTTTGGCTATATCAATACATCCAGTTTTGTGACGCGACTTCGATTGACTTTGGAATCTATGAAAAAAATGGAATTATTCAATGGTCATTATTTAAATTGGTATAGCACTGAAACACTTCAAGCACTAGAACCAAAATATGTTTCAACAGTCGATAGTGGAAACCTTGCAGGTTATCTCCTCGCAGGCAGACAGTCCTGTCTTGAGATTAAAAATAATTCTTTAATTAATCCTAAAACTATTGATGGCATTAGAGATACAATCCATGTCCTTGAATCTGAATTTAAAGAAACAAAAGTCACTTCTCACAATTTTTTATCTCAAATAAAACACTGTAATGAAATTCTTGCAATGAATTCTCCTAAAACATTAACAGAGTGGAGCACTTATTTAAATGAAATTGTCATAACCAGTGAAAGAATTAAAAGTAATATTTTAAAAATTCAGTTTTCAAATCCAGAAAAAGATATAACAAATACTTTAAAATGGTTGAAAAATCTTTTACTTCAGCTTCATACAGCTCAACACGATATCGTTGAAACATGTCCATGGATTTCAAAAGAATTTATTCAATTAAATTCGTTTATTGTAGAATTAACTCCCTCTTATGCCTTAAAGTGGAAGGACTCAATAGATCTATTAGATAAAAATAGTTCGTTATTCTCGAGAATTCAAGCTTATGATAATGCTATTTTATTAACTCAGGATATTTTAAAAATAATAAAAAATTCTACGTCTCGTTTATCAACAAACGCTACTTCAGTCCAAACAACACTAACTTTATTTATTGAAAGATTAGAAAAAGGAAAAAACTTTATTCTTCGATTATTAGTAGAGGCCAAATCAGCTGCTGAGTTCATGGATCAAACATTTAAACAAATGGATTTTAATTTTCTATTAGATAAAAATAGAGAAGTTTTCTCAATCGGATATCGAGTTTCCGATGGTGTTCTCGATAATGGATTGTATGATCTTTTGGGTTCTGAGTCGCGATTAGCTAGTTTTATTGCCATCGCAAAGGGTGATGTTCCCCAAGAGCATTGGTTTCGTTTAGGACGACAACTTGTTCCAGTTACAGGTGATCGCGCGCTTGTTTCATGGACCGCCTCAATGTTTGAGTATTTAATGCCACTTTTAGTTTTACGTGACTACGAAAACACTCTTCTCTATGAAACAACTCACACCATTGTCTCCCGACAAATCAGCTACGGTAAAGAAAATAATGTTCCATGGGGTGTCTCGGAGTCGGGATACAATGCGCGTGATTTACAATTAAATTACCAATATGGACCCTTTGGAATTCCTGGCCTGGGCTTGAAACGAGGACTGAGTCATGATCTTGTCATTTCTCCCTACTCAACGCTCCTCGCAGCGATGGTTGACCCAGTCTCTGCTGTCGAAAACGTCAAGCGTTTGGTCCGTTCTCAACTTCTAAAAAATTATGGTTTCTATGAATCGATCGATTTTACATCAGATCGATTACCTCAAAATGAAAAGTTTGCAGTCATACAATCTTTTATGGCTCATCATCAAGGAATGAGTCTTGTTGCTATCAACAATGTTATCAATAATAATCTTATGCAAGATCGTTTTCACCATGACCCTCGAGTACATACCACTCGCTTGCTCTTACAAGAAAAAATTCCTGAAAGAGTGACGACGGTTCCACCTAAAGCTGCCGAGATTGAATTAGAAAGTAAACTTCAACCCGCAATCAATTATTTCGCTCGTCATCACTCAAATCCTAACTCTGAAGTTCCAAATATTCAGCTGCTTTCTAATCAAGAGTACTCGATCATGATAACTTCTGCAGGTGGCGGCTATTCAAAATGCAAGGGTCTTGCCGTTACAAGGTGGAAAGAAGATGCTACGCGCGACAATTGGGGAAGTTATATTTTTGTAAGAGATCATTTACAAGATTCACTTTGGTCGACAAGTTATCAACCTTTGGCTCAATTTTCTGAATCTTATAAAGTTACCTTTGGCGAGGACAAAGTTGAATTTCGCAGAAGAGATGGAGCCATTTCGACTTATACAGAAATTCTCGTCGCTCCAGAAGATAATGTAGAAATTCGTCATGTAACATTCACCAATCATTCAGATTTAGAACGTGTATTAGAGGTTACTAGTTACTTGGAACCGGTTTTAAGTCCTGGCGCGAATGATTTGGATCACCCTGCATTCAGTAAATTATTTATTCAAACAGAATTTTTACAATCTAAAAATGCACTCTTGGCACATCGTCGAAAACGTTCTGAGAATGACACTGAAGTTTGGGGTCTTCATGTTGCAGTTACAGATGCAAAAGTGATTTCTGATTTACAGTATGAAACAGATCGTGCCAAGTTTATAGGGAGAGGCCAGAGTTTGCAGCAAGCTGTTGCCCTATCCAGTCGAGCCAAGTTATCGAATTCCATTGGTGCTACATTAGATCCCATACTATCTTTGAGGATTACTTTAAAGTTACCAGCCTTAGGAAAAGCACATGTGTCCTTTACAACTGGTATTGCTCATTCTCGAGAAGAAGCCCTCGCCTTAGCAGATCGTTATCATGATATTCACTCTTTTGATAGAGAATCAAAAATTGCTTGGACCAAATCACAGGTGGATATGAGACATCTCAATATAGATTCAAAAACATCCTATCTTTGTCAACGAATTGCTGAGAGGATACTCTTTTCTGAAACCTCTTTACGACCTCCTTCTCATATAAGAGCCACCACAACTAATATTCAATCGAGCTTATGGCCAAGCGGAATCAGTGGAGATTTACCCATTGCAGTTGTGATGGTAGGACATCTCAAAGATATTCCTAATATTCGAAGCTTGCTTCGATGTCATGAATACTTACGCCTCAGAGGTTTAATCTACGATTTTGTTATAATTAATAACCACGAATCTACTTACTATCAAGAATTACAAGAAGAACTTCAACGACAAATTCTCAGCACAGGCTCCCAGGGGTGGTTAAATAAAAATGGTGGAATTTTTATATTACGAAAGGATATCACACCTGAAAAGGATATCGCACACATTAAAGCAGTCGCCAGAATTTTGCTCGTAGCCAATGAACCCTTAAAAGATCAGCTGCGACGTAAAGCCCTGACTGAGAATTATCCAAAACTTCTTAATTATGATACCAAACAAAAACGAGATCGTCAGCCATCAGAATCAAACTCTGTTCCCAAACTGGATCTCGAATTTTTCAATAGTCTTGGAGGGTTTTCACAAAACGGCAAAGAGTATGTCATTCAATTACGAGCTGGAGAATGGACCCCTGCCCCATGGATTAATGTTGTTGGAAATCAATTAGGATTTGGATTTCAAATTAGCGAGAGTGGGTCAGGATTTACTTGGTTTCTGAATAGTCAGACTAACCGTCTCACGCCTTGGTCAAATGATCCTGTTTGCGATCCCTCAGGTGAAATTATTTACTTAAGAGATGACGAAACAGGCGATATTTGGACACCAACACCACTACCTATTCGAGGTCCTTCTACTTATACAATAAGGCATGGACAAGGTTATTCTATTTTTGAACATTCTGATTTTGGGATCCAACAAACGCTGACAGTCTTTGTACCAAATGATAAAACCATTAAGATTTCAATTTTGAAATTAAAAAATCTAACAAAGAAAAAGCGAAAAATATCGGTAACTAGTTATACGGAATGGGTGCTTGGAACTCAAAAAGAAAAAACTTCGCCCTATTTGGTTTGTGATGCTGATCAAAAAAGTTCAGCCATCTTTGCCAGTAACCCTCACGATAATGAATTTGCTACTCAAGTTGCCTTTGCTGACATTAGCTCAAAAAATCGGACTTTTACTTGCAGTCGCAAAGAATTTTTGGGAAGAAATGGAAGCTATCTTAGACCCGCGGCACTCCTGCGCAACGGTCTTTCACGCAGAAGAGGTACTGGTCAAGACCCCTGCGCCGTTTTACAGACTTCATTTGAAATAGGTCCTGGTGAAGAACAGGAAATGACTCTATTACTAGGTCAATGTGAAAACATTGAATCAGCTCGAGAACTCAGTCTTCAATTTCGAGATATTAAACTGGCAAAAGCAGCTCTAGAAGAAGTGACTCAAGATTGGAGCACTTTTAATAATATAATTCAAATTCAAACTCCAGATCCAGCGATGAATATTTTGATGAATCATTGGTTACTCTATCAAACATTATCATGTCGGTATTGGTCACGCACGGCTTTTTACCAATCAGGCGGTGCTTATGGGTTTCGTGATCAGCTTCAAGATTCAATGGCATTTGTTTATGCAAATCCTTCCCTCACTCGAGAACATATTTTAAGGGCAAGTGAACGTCAGTTTATTGAAGGGGACGTCCAGCACTGGTGGCACCCACCATTTGGACGTGGTATTCGAACACGAATGTCTGATGATTTACTGTGGCTCCCCTTTGTTGTCTGTTTCTATATTAATAAAACCGGAGACAAAACAGTATTAAATGAAAAAACCAATTTTCTTGAAGCGCCTCTATTGAAACAAGAAGAGGAAGACTCCTACGGTCTACCTCGAGTCTCACAGGAGTTTGGAACTATATTTGAACATTGTCTTCGTGCCATTAACCATTCTCTATCACTTGGAGAACATGGATTACCATTGATTGGTACTGGAGACTGGAATGATGGAATGAATCGAGTTGGTAGTCGTGGCAAAGGAGAAAGTATTTGGTTGGGATGGTTTCTTTATAAAGTAATTACAGATTTTCTTCCATTTCTAAATCAACCCGAACACGCATCAATTCGTGAGTCCTATGAAATACATATTACAAATTTAAATGTCGCATTAGAGAAAAATGGTTGGGATGGGGCCTGGTATAGAAGGGCTTATTTTGATGATGGAACACCACTAGGATCTGCTGAAAATGATGAGTGTAAAATTGATTCCATTTCACAAACATGGTCCATCCTATCCGGTGCGGGTCAAAGCGATCGCGCGCTACAAAGTATGTCCAATGCAATGAAACTTTTGGTAAATAAAAAGTCAAATCTAATTTTGTTATTAACTCCTCCTTTCGATAACAGCCCCAATGATCCTGGATATATTAAAGGGTATGTGCCAGGAGTGCGTGAAAATGGTGGCCAATATACACATGCAGCAATATGGATGATTATGGCCTACGCGAAACTCGGCGATGGTAATACAGCCTTTGAGTTATTTAGAATGCTGAATCCCATTTTGCATTCGTCGAATAAATCTGAATCCGAAAAATATAAGGTAGAGCCCTATGTGTTAGCTGGTGATGTTTATGCTGGAAACTCATATGAAGGGCGGGGGGGCTGGAGTTGGTATACAGGTTCCGCTGCATGGTACTACCGTGCTGGTCTTGAATCAATATTAGGATTTCAAATCCATGACAATAAAATTAAAATAAATCCTTGTATTCCTTCCCATTGGAAAAACTATGAATTCACTTACAATTATAAAAGTACAAAATTTATTATTAGAGTCAATAATCCACTAGAACTAAGCTCAGGGGCTGTGAGTCTTGAAGTCGATGGTGTACAGATGCAGAGTTCAGAATTAGATCTTGTAAATGATGGAGAAAATCATTTTATTACGGCTACACTTCAAACTCCTAAACTTTAAATGTAGGTCGTGTCCTCAATTTGAATGTGACGAATTCCGTTTCTCTCAATCTCTAATTGCGAGCTCAACGTTACGATTAAAATTTAGTGTTGAATTCGCGTTTATAGTGACTAATGAGGACTTTAAAGTTCTGCTGAAATGAAGTTTTATTAACATGCAAGTAAACAACATCTTTTGTTATCTTTTCAATCGGGAGTTCCAATTGAATTTGTTGAGTAGATTCATTGTTCAGTTTGTTTGAAGCCACTTTATTTTTCTTCATAATGATCTCCTTTATTGGTGGATAATATCATGATTGACTGAATCTTTAATAGCGTATCCCAAATAGGATAGTTTAAGTGATGGTGTTAGAGTAAATGCAAAATTTTCAGGAACAGTACGATTTAATAAACCCCTTAAGGTTATCGTAGAAAAACAAGGTCGAATACCCGTCATTTCAGCTATATTCATTTCATTATTTCGACAGAATTGGGTAAGCTCTTCAGGCTTAATAAATAAATCAATCACGTGCAAGTTTTGAGGAGTATTTTTAACTAAAAGCTCTACCAATTTGATTATGACTAAATGAGATAGCCAATTGCGATTAAATGTATGAAAGAAAAATATACCACCCGGTTTAAGTACTCGAGAAATTTCTTCAACAACTTTTTCCGGTAACTCAACATGTTCAAGAAAATCCATCGCAGTAACAACATCAAAAGAGGCACTTTTGAAAGGTAATTTGTATGCATCAGCATTAATATATTGAACTTGATGAGTTTGGTCATGTTTACGAGCTACTTCTAAACTTTCTTCAGAAAGGTCAATGCCTGTAACGGCATACTTCTCTTGAGCTAATCGGTTACTAAGAAACCCTCCACCACAGCCTACATCTAAAATTTGTAAAGGTAAATTTTGAATTTTTGCTTGTTTAATTCTTTCATTAATCCATGAAAATTTAATTTTTGCCTCTTGTCTTAATAAGGCCACAGGATGGTCATAGGCTTTGTACCAATCATCTCCTAATGAATTATAAAGCTTATTATTTATTTCAGTTTTGGTTTCCATAGATACCCCCAAAAAATAATTTGATACATTAATAATAAAATCTGGAGTCCTAACTGAACACTAAGAAGTCTCCAAAATATTGAACTCGTATACGACAAAGAAAAGTAATCGACCCAGATCAATCCGGCCGCAATTAAAACTAGTGGGTGTAAAATAAAAAGGACTGAATGAATCCATAATTCACCTCCAGTACAGAGTTTTTGATGTATAAATTCGTCTTTTGTAATTAAAAAGCATGAAATTAAACTCGCTGTAACATAGAGATATTGGTTAAATTGGTTTGGAATTAATATAAAAATTATGCTATAACAAATAATTACAGAAAGTGTGTCAAGAGGATGTCCAATGCGCTCCCACAATGGCAAGCCTCTTTTTATATGAAAATAAAATTCATCTATCAATATGGCTAGACCCTGCGAAATAAATATGAATAATACAATAAAAAATAATAAATTAGATGGCTTCAAACAAAGCTCCAAAAATTGTCAGTCCGGGCCCGAAAGCCAAACTCACGACTAATTGTTTTGATTCAATATTTTGCTCTAATAGTTTTTGCCAAACATAAGGTAATGTTGCAGAAGACATATTTCCATTTTCAAATAAAACTTCCCGACTTATTTGAATCTGCGCATCAGTTAGTCCGAGGAGCTCTTGAATTGAATCAATAATTTTTGGTCCACCCGGATGAATGGCAAAAATTGACCGTTTCATAATATCATCCAGCTGATAGGGGCTCTCAGCAATGAGATCTTGTAAAAAATGATGCAGGCTCGATTTTATTTTTGCTGGTACATTTCGAGATAAGGTCATTTTCATTCCCCAACTCGCTGGAATCCAAGACATATCATTCTCAGAATCTGGAACAATGAATTCCCTTATTCGGTGCACTCGAAATCCTTCTTTTGCAGCATCAACTTTCATTGCTGAATATTTAATATGACCATCGGCAAATAGACTTTGTACTATTAATTGCTCAGGAGAATGATCATTTATATCCATATGCAGACCGCACATTTCATTATGAACTATATCCACATTCGAATTTTGTGCTACAACCAAACCTTCTGCCATTCGCACTGCAGGAAGTGCAGCATAGCATCCCATATGGTAAGCATGAGTTACTTGGGTTAACTGATTCCAAGCATTTTCACAAACAAGAATCTGAACAGCACTTGGAGAAATATACCCAGTACAAGTGACGTGAATAATATGATCGGGAGCCTGTGAGTTTTTAGGATAAAATTTTGACATTATTTCTCTGGCCCTTACTTGATAAAATTGCATTCGATCTAATATGTCTTTTTTATCTTCTGCTATATGGATATTTTCAAATCGACGTTGTGAAATTTGTTTTGCTTTAAGGCCATAATGCATAACCTGTTTTGCTATTTTTTCGTAACTTTGACTTTGAGATTTTAAAACTTCAGTATGTATTTGAGCCATATAATCGAGTAAAACATTTTGATCCATTAAAATAGATGGAAGTATAATCCTAAAATCAGACAATGCGATCAATGGTTTCATCATTTTTACTCTTTTATTTAAAATGCATAACTAGTTCATTACGAAAATTCATTGAAAACTATTTGTTTTAAACTCTGGGAGATTCTTCTGGATTCAATTTATTCGTCTCAAATTCTTCAATTTTGATACTTTCCATCAATGCAGACATTCGGGTGTGATATTCATTTGCCATATGTATATCCTGGCCTCCCGTTGCAGATAAAATTTCTTCTGCTTGTTTTATTTGTTGTTGACTATGACCTTGAACGGATAAAAGAAATCCACCTGAGCTCAAATATCGACCATAACGTTTTTCCATGGACAAAGGTGTTCCTATTCCAACTAAAAGTCCTCCACCTGCGCCAAAGATTACCCCAAATAAAATTCCAGCTAACATTACTAAAACTTTACTTACTCCAGAATAATCAGAAGCAATTGGGAGTGGAATCACATTAAAAATAATGAGTAAAGAGATAATTCCACCAAGTATCCCGCCAATAACCGTTCCTATCACTGTCCCCATAGTCACTTGATTTTTTTGTTCAGAAACAAAATCTTTTGAACCTTTAGGATTTATATTTAATACTCGTAAGTTCATTTTTTCGAAGCCTTGCTTTTTCAATGAAGATAGAGCCCTTTGCACTTCGTGTTTATTTCTAAAAATTGCGAATATGGCAGGATTTTGTTCCATTGTTATTTAATACTTTGATATTGAAAAAAATCACAAAAAACATCCAACATTCTAGTCATAAACCCTCCAGAAAGTAATCAATACCCCCATCACCATTGCAAAAAGATAGCCAATTATTAATATACTCTTAATAATTAAAATGAATGGCATTTCACTTGAGTAGAGTTATGAGCTTTTAAAACTAGACCTAATGGATTAAATCCACTTATGATTAGTTGTTTAGGGGCATTATTGGACCTTTAATGAGATTTTATTGGACACAACTTAACTTCTCTATATTTAATGTTTCTTTATTCGATTTTTTAGATTCTTGAATTAATGATAACTTCAAATTTGATGTTTTTTTAAAAAAGTTGTTTGAAAAATATTTTTTGAAATTATATTTTAAATTTTGTTAATGCAATGTCCATAAAATACAGCTCTTTATAAAAATGGAGACCAAATGAGAATTCGACAGATGGGATTTTCTTCAAGACTGAAAGCACATAAAAATATATTAACCCTTGAAACTTTAATGTTTATTTCTGAATATTTAGTGGATGGAAATCCTCGACTTGCAGCTCTGCGAGCTGGGATTCCAGAAACCTATGCTGCTCGCCAAGGTCAATGGCTTAAAAAGCATCCCATGGTAACAGCAGCTCTAGAGGCAGAACTCGATGAGCGTGATATAAAAAAGTTGCATAATTTAATTCAAGATATTCAATCTCGAATGGAATCCTGCAAATCCATACTTGGTATAGATTAATTTTAACTTTTTCCTCGAGTAAGTACATAAAAGTACATCAAGAATTGAGTTTATTTGACTCCGTCGTTCAGTCAAAATATCAGTTCAATCATGATCAGTAGAGGCTGATAAAATCGTTGTGCTATTTCAGAAAGTGATCTTTTTCAAAAGTGACCTTTTTTGTTCTGAATGTCTAAATCATTACAGTTTACTAATTTAAATTTTTACACTATATTAAATTCAGTTAAAGATTATTTAATAAAATGAATCGGAATCCAATCCCATTATTATTAGTAACCGCATTTAAACCAATGGAGAGTTTTATGAAATTATTTCTTATTATTTTATCTCAGTTTTTTGTTCAATTTGCACTGGCAGATGATTTAAATGTAAGTGTTGTTGGTCAACCTGAATTTATTTGTAGTGAAAGTTTTGATGCAGGAAATAAAGTTTATAGCGAATTGAGTGTTAGTGAAATGCCTCATGATCCTAAATATACAGGTTACAGAAGAACTTATTTGGTAAGATTAAAATTAAAAGGCTATGATAGTATTTATGTAAATAGATATTTTGGAATGGATCTTATGCAGTCTTTTGATCTTTTTAAAAACAGATATCTTGCCACCAATATTTATAATAATTCTGACGAAAAAGATGCTGCAAGTGAATTGCTTTCGTTAAATAAAAGTAATCAAGCCATCATTAATTTTAAACTTACAAAAGAAACCCCAGAAGCCTTCAATTGTAAATTTCAAAAAATCTATGAATAATATTTCAGTTAATTTTTGAATTCATCACGACAGCGCCTCAACACATTTGGGGCAGACTCCTGGAAATCGGGAGTCATTTCCAGTTTTTTCATCATAAACCCAGCACCGAACACATTTTTCACCATTGGCTTTAGAGGCTTGAACAGAAGTCGTTCCCTCTTTAATAGCAACCTGTGAAACAATAAAAAATTCTCGCAAATCTGATTCATACTTTTTCAAAATTTTAAAACTAGAGTCTTGAGCACATATATTGAGTTGCGCATCTAAACTAGATCCGATTGTTTTTTGCGCTCTGAGGTTCTCCAACTCAATGGCAGCTTTAGCTCTCCACTGCAGTAGCTCTTGAAAATCACTGTCTAAAGCTTCATTCACCCAAGATGGATTAAAATTAGGAAAACCCGATAAAAAAATGCTTTCTTCTTTAGTGCCTGGTAAATAATGGTAAGCCTCTTCAGATAAAAAACTAAGAATGGGTGCCATCATTTGTAAGAGAGATTGGGCCATTGTGTGGATTACGGTTTGAGAAGAGCGTCTTTTAAGTCCATCGGCTTTTGCTGTGTAGAGACGATCTTTTAAAATATCTAAATAGGTTGCTGAAAGTGTTACTGTGAAAAAGGAGTTTAAAAGATGGTAGACGCGGTAGAACTCATAATGATCGTAGGCATCTGTGATATTTTTAATTAAACCTGATAGTTGACTAAGAGCCCATTGATCTATGGCTGACATTTTTGTCACTGGCACAGAGTGAATCGTCGGATTAAAATCACTTAATGCTCCAAGTAGATAACGAACTGTATTTCGAATACGACGATAGGTTTCAGTCACGCGAACAAAGAGTTCTGGTCCACAGGTAAGATCCTGTCCGTAATCTTCATATACGGCCCAAAGACGCACAATCTCAGCACCACTTTTGGCTGCAGTTTCATTGGGATCAACTGTGTTTCCTTTACTTTTACTCATTTTCTTTCCATCAGCATCATTCACAAAACCATGAGTAATAAGAGCTTTAAATGGGATTGAATCATTCGTTGCAAGGGAAGAAAGAAGAGACGTATTAAACCAACCACGATGCTGATCACTCCCCTCTAGGTAACAATCAGCAGGCATAGTTAAGCCTTTTCTTTTTTTCTGAACCGCTGCATGACACACACCACTGTCAAACCAAACATCTAAAATATCTTTACCAGGCTTGAATCCTTGAGAACCAAAAACTCCCTTGATACATCGAGATGGAATAAATTTTTCAGGTGGGGTTGAAAATACCGCTTCAATACCACCTTCTTTTTCCATAATATCAGCGAGGTTCATCATAACTTCATAATCAAGCAGAGGTTCATCTGTGGCTTTACAATAAAAAATTGGAATTGGGACACCCCAAATGCGTTGACGACTCAAGCACCAATCAGGTCTATTTTCCATCATGGCTTTGAGTCGAGATTTCCCCCAACTCGGAAAAAAGTGAATTTCTTCCACGGCCTTTAGAGCTTTTTGGCGAATATTATTAGATTCTAGATCCAACCCAATAAACCATTGTGGCGTAGCTCTAAAAATTAATGGTGTTTTACTGCGCCAGCAATGAGGATAGCTGTGTTCAATTTCTTTAAAACCCAATAAATGTCCATTATTTTTCAATCGCTCCACAATAAGTGGGTTTGCTTTGAAAATATTCATTCCTTGATAATCAGGAACTTCTTGAGTGTAGCACCCTCGAGCATCAACAGGACTTAACACTGGAAGATTATACTCTAATCCTACTTTATAGTCATCCATTCCATGTCCTGGAGCTGTGTGAACACATCCTGTTCCAGCTTCTAAACTTACATGAAGACCAAGAACAAAGAGTGAATCACGATCAAGAAAAGGATGCCGCGCTTTGAGTTGAACAAGATCCTTACCAAGAAAGAGGTGCGCTGTATCAGTGAGCTCAAGTCCTGTTTCTCTGGCAAAACTTTCTTTGAGGCCCTTTGCTATCAGTAAATACTCATTATTGGATTTAAAAAAGGTATACTCTAAATCTGGATGAAAACAAACTCCCACATTGGCAGGAAGAGTCCAAGGAGTTGTGGTCCAAATAACAACGAAAGCTTTTTCATCGTTTAAAAGTCCTAATTTTTGTCTTGTAACTTTATCTTGAATTTCAAACTTTACATAGATTGAAGGACTCTTATGTGGATGATACTCAACTTCGGCATCTGCCAGGGCTGTTTGTAAAGTCCAATTCCAATAAACGGGTTTTTCACCTCTATAAATTACACCATTTTTAAAAGCTCTCGCAAATTCTCGTACTTCTTCTGCTTCGTAATCTTGGTCCATAGTTAAGTAACGATTTTTCCAATCTGCTAAAATTCCAATACGGCGAAATTGTTCTTGCTGATGATTAACCCATTTAAGTGCTTCAGCTCGACAAAGTTCTCGAATCTCTTTGTCCGTTTTAGTTTTGATTTTTTCTCCTCCTAAATCTTTGGTCACCTTGTGTTCAATGGGTAAACCATGACAATCCCAACCAGGAATAAAGGGAGCGTAAAAACCTTTCATGTTTTTATATTTAAGAATAACATCTTTGAGTGTTTTATTTA